>VOFJ01002077.1_pt1 | contig 42019 bp, 70 predicted proteins | sample 5384081 | NCBI WGS metagenome assembly VOFJ01 (sample SAMN12384729, study PRJNA508395) | human gut metagenome | isolation source: healthy gut I | host: Homo sapiens
GAAAGTGCCTCTGGTGATCACCAACTATCACCGTATGTTGGGCGATATCCCAGGATTCTTGGCAGGAAACAGTGCCGCCTGATGCGGAGTTGTTGCTGAACATAGCCCCTCAATAACGGATACATCCCTGCGTCACGACGCTTTGGTATGAGTGGCTATTATAAAGATTGGGGAGAAAAAATATTGCCTTGAAATACAGATATAAGCTTCCTATCGTTATGGAAGGTGGATGGGTGACCGACACGCACCGTTATTGGTATTTCGATGATGCTTATCGTTATCGGGAAGGTCATCCCGAAGATGTCCGCAAGGGAGTTTGAAGATTCCATGCTGGCATGTGTCAATACGATGGACTTCCGTTTGGGTGAAACGGAATCATGGTTTGAAAAAAACGTTCTCTCTTATGTACAGCGTTTTATAGCGGAAGGCGGTTACCGTCTCTATCCGGACATGGTTTCTTTGCCTGTTTCGGCAAATGGTGGTCAGGATGTTACTGTTGGTTCACCGCTGGCGCAATATGGGTTGGGGATATTGTCCTACTAATATCAGAACTTGGAATCAGAAATATAAAGTGGCTTTTGCATTGCTGAATGATAATAATGAAGTGAAAAAAGATATTTGTGGACGAGCAAACCGACCTGTCGACTTGGCTGAAGGAAGCCCCGACTACTTATACCACCAAGTTGAATCTGAAAGGCGTTTCTGTTGGTGCCTATTCATGGGCGGTAGGTTTGGTGGACGTTACCAAAGACAATGAAATCGGACTCGAAATGGTCCGTGAACAAGGATGCCAACCTACTGGATTCGGTTGGTTGAAATTACAGACACTTACGGTAAAATAAGTAAATACGTATAATGAGTTGTATGATTAAAGGTAAAAAATGAGATCAGGACTTTTTGATGCCTATATTTTTTAGGGTCGTTTGCGCTTCAAGCCGCTGCCATAAGCGGCGGGTCGGATGCCGGAACCTTGAAACAGAACTTGGCACGGGATAACAAAGATAATAAGAATAGAACCAGACAGGCAGCGCTTGTTGCGTAACCCACAAACCGGCTGGGTGCTTTATGCCACCCCCCGGTGTGAAGGAAGATTTCTGGGAGAAGTGTGACAATATGCAGGTACCCGGGTGGGAACGGTAAAGGTGTCCGATTATGCCCATACTCTTTATATCCGTACCAGTTGGAGGAAGTTGAATCCTGAAGAAAACGTTTATGGCTGGAATACGGATCCCATGCTGAAAAATGCTGATTGAGGGAGCACGTGCAAGAAAAAAATGCGTCTTGCTTTCCGGGTGGTGGTCGACAGCCGTGATAAAGGCTATGACTTTACGCCCGACTTTGTGCGGGAGGCTGGTACGAAGGGGGCTTCGTGTGGAGAGGAAGATGGTCACCTTATCCTGATGACCCTATTTTTCAAAAGTATTATGAAAAAATTCGTTTGGGCTTTAGCCAAAGACTTTGGCAATCCTGACGAGGTGGACTTTATCGACGGAACAGGTCTGGGGAAAGTGGGGCGAGTATCACACTACGCTTTATTCTACGGGAGATGAAAAGCCCCGTAAACCTGTACTTGACTGGCTGGCAGACTTGTATCTGAAAGCATTCAGAGACGTTCCGGTTGTCATCAACTATCATCGTTTTGTGGGTGCCGGTAAGGACTGGGACGATAATAAGTATGACCTTGACAGTGAGTTCTTGCTTGATGAAGTAGTTGAAAAAGGATATTCTTTTGCGTCATGACGCATTCGGTATGGGGCTGTATTATGGTGAATGGGAACGTGACTTTGCCAAGAAATATTTCGGCGTTCGCTCCATACTGATGGAAGGCGGATGGATTACAGGCAAAATCCACGCCTTTTGGGTGGATCCCCGCAATTATCGGAAGGGACATCCCGAAGATGTGCGTCAGGGAGAATTCGATGATAGTAAAGAGGCGCGTGTCAATATGATGGACTTCCGTGTGGGTGAAACGGAATCGTGGTTTCACAATACATTCCCTCTTTGTGCAACGGTTTATTTCGGAAGGCGGCTATCGTCTCTATCCGGATATGATTTCTTTACCTACAGATGTGGCAAAAAATCAGAAACTTCGGATTATACACCGTTGGAATAATCTTGGCTGGGGATATTGCCCCACCAATATTCCGCAATGGAACCAAAAATATAAAGTGGCTTTCGCGCTGATGGACAGTCGGAATAGGGTGCAGAAGGTGTTTGTGGACAAACAGACAGACTTATCAAATGGATGCAAGGCATCCCTGCAGTTTACACGTTTTGATTTACGTCTCAAAGGAGTAACTCCGGGGAGTTATTATTGGGCAGTGGGGCTTGTTGATACTACCAAGGATAATGCGATCGGCTTGGAAATGGCTGTGCCGGAGAACATGTTGAATGCCGGATGGGCTAAATTACAGGAAGTAACCGTAAGGTAACAGGCAATCAGCTACTTGATGGGGTTAACGAAAGGTTACAGGATTCGTGTACCTTGAAGAAATAATAATATAACTTTTTAACCATGAAAAAACTATTGATAGTATTGGTAGCTACTACTCTGTCTTCTCTTTATGCACAGAAAACCTGCTATAGTGAGTTGAAGGGAGATACATTAGTGATTGGAAATGAGTGTATTGAACGAAAATTCATTTGGAATGACGGTAATCTTGTCACTTATAGTCTGAGCGATAAGGCAAACCGGAAAACAACTTTCACGGTAAAAGCAGGCACCGGACTTCTTTATCTCCAAAGATACCCGGGAAGCTTCCAAAGGAGCTTGTCGGGTAGAAAAGGTGGCTGCGACTGATATTCATCCGGCCTACTTGAAGACGATAGTTACATTCTCTTTGGGGAACATTGGATATACAACGGATTTATCGTATATATGACGGTTGTCCTACCATAGCATAGCATGTGACACTTATCTGAAAGGGAGTGTTAACAGCGTTTTTGGCGGACGGGAAGAAAATGCGGCTGACCGGAAAAACATCGAGTTCGTTGAAGACATGAAATCCAAATCCGTTACGGCTATTTTGGATCAATTATATCTTAAAGGGCAGCATTGGCATGCCAAGGCTGTTGAATTTTGGGATGTGACAGATTGGAACAACAATTTGTTGGCAGAGAGGGATGTTATAGCCTATCGTAAAAAAACAGTTATCGGGGGAATTTGCTCTTTGTTCGAAACGGGGAAGAAGGCACCGGCTTTTTCTTTCTGAAAGAATCCCCTTGTTCCAGTGTCCAGTTAGCCTATAAAGGTGCTGATTTCATCGCAGAATTCGGAAAATTCATGATTACAGGACTGGGAATTACTGAAAAGAATATTCAGGAAGATACATGGACAAGAACATATAGTTGCGTCACAGGGGTATATGGCGATGGTGAATTGCAGGCACTGACAGCGCTCCGCAGTTACCAGAAGAATATTCGTCGTCATTTCCGGAATCGTGATGAAATGGTTATGATGAACACTTGGGGCGACCGTAGTCAGGACACAAAAGTCAATGAGGCATTTTGCCTGCAAGAGTTGGAACGTGCCGCAAAAACTGGGAATCACTCATTTTCAAATAGATGATGGATGGCAGGTGGGCAAGAGCCCGAACTCAGCGGTAGCTAAAGGTTCTTTAAGAATATCTGGGACAATAAGGACTATTGGAAACCGGATCCTGTCAAATATCCCCGCGGATTGGCTCCGATAGTAAAAGAAAGGAAAGAAACTGGGCATTGAAATTGGTTTGTGGTTTAATCCGAGTGTGCAGAATGATTTTGTCGACTGGGAGAAAGATGCCGAAACACTGATAGGATTGTATCGTGAATATGGTATCCGTATTTTTTAAGATTGACGGATTGACTATTCCTACCAAGAAAGCGGAGATTAATCTCCGGAACTTGTTTGATAAAGTATTGGCGGAAACGGATAATAAAGTCATGTTCAATTTGGATGCGACAGCCAGTCGGCGGGGAGGTTATCATATGTTCAACGAATATGGAAACATCTTTTTAGAGAAGAGAACCGTTATACCGACTGGCAGAACTACTATCCTTACTGGACTTTGCGTAACCTCTGGACGCTTTCCAAATATGTTCCGGCAGAAAAGTTGCAAATAGAGTTCCTGAACAAATGGAGAAATACGGATAAATATGGAGATGATCCGTTTGCCCCGCACCGATATTCTTTTGAATATTTGTTTGCGACCACTATGGTGGGGCAACCATTGGCATGGTTTGAGGCTTCCAACTTGCCGGAAGAAGCATTTGGCATTAGAGACTTAATGGAGAAGTATAAGAAAGTGCAGTATGATTTCCATCAAGGAACTATTTTTACCGATTGGTGAAGAGCCTTCGGGGCGCTCGTGGACTGATTTCAGTCTCTTTGTCATTCAAAAACGGTTATCTCCTTATTTACAGGGAAGATAATGCACGGGAGGAGACATGGGTGGAAACATGGTTGCCCGAAGGTGCAGAAGTTATGTGTACGCCGATACTGGGGAATGGGAAACTGATGGCAACAAACGACTGTCGGCAGAAAAGGAACAATAAAAAGTCTCTCTACCTGAGAAGAATGACTTTATGCTATATCGCTATGAAATAAGATAATTATCCTGTTTACAGGCCATATATATCCAGCGTGGTGGGTATATAGATACACCACGCTGGATATATATACTCACCATGCTGGATATATATACTCAGTAACGTGAGCGTAAATCGTTGATAGTTAAGAATATTAATCTTATAAATAGATAATTTAATGCAAATCAGAAAAAGACAATCGTGTGTATGTTGCTGTTTATCCTTTTTGTAGGAATGCAGTAGCTCAAAACCTGATAACTAATGTATATGGTCGGGATATCCGTTCTTTAAACGGCAAATGGAATGCTATCATTGACTTGTATGACCAAGGTCGGGGGAATGAAGGTATATAGAAATCAAAGTCCCAAAGGAAACACTGATTTCTATGAATATTCTTTTCAAGGAGGATTGCGGCTGAATGTTCCTGGTGACTGGAAATTCACAAACGCCGGAGCTTAAATACTATGAAGGCACAGTATGGTATGCACGTCATTTTGATGCAAAGCGTTTGACACATAAACGTCGTTCCTTTTATTTCGAGCCTGTCAGCTATCGTTGCCGTGTTTATTTGAATGGGGCAGAGATCGGAAGTCATGAAGGAGGATTTACTCCCTTCCAGATAGAAGTGACGGACTTGCTGAATGAGGGAGAAAATTTTATTGCCATTGAAGTAAACAACTGTCGTACCAAAGATGCCATACCTGCCATGTCATTTGACTGGTGGAATTATGGCGGTATCACACGTGATGTATTATTGGTCACTACCCACAAACTTATCTGGAAGACTATTTCATCCAACTGGATAAGGAATCTCCCCAACCGGATGATTGCCAAAGTCGCTCTCTCGGACAAAAAGGCAGGTGAGAAGATTACGGTTTCTATCCCTGAACTGAAAAACAAGCATTGATATGCTGACTGATGCCGAAGGAAAGGCTGAAACGGTATTCAATATAAAGAAGTTAGAACGTTGGTCGTCGGAGAATCCTAAACTTTATGAAGTAATCGTTTCCTCAGCCAATGATCGTGTAGAAGAACAAATCGGCTTCCGCAATATCACGGTGAAAGGAACGGATATTTATCTGAATGGCAAGCCGACATTTATGTGCAGCATTTCCTTTCATGAAGAAATCCCTCAGCGCATGGGGCGTGCTTTCTCGGAAGCAGATGCGGCGATGCTGCTGAATGAGGCAAAAGCGCTTGGCGTAAATATGATTCGGCTGGCACATTATCCGCAAAACGAATATACGGTGCGACTGGCAGAAAAGATGGGCTTTATCCTTTGGCAGGAGATACCTGTCTGGCAGGGTATTGACTTTACGAACAACAATACCCGTAAGAAAGCGCAAAGGATGTTGTCTGAAATGATAAAGCGTGACCAGAATCGCTGTGCAGTCGGATATGCCGTGGGGAATTGCCAATGAAACGCAGCCTTCAAAGCACGGGAATGAATTTCTTACCTCTTTGCTGGAAACAGGCAAACAATTGGATACGACCCGTTTGTATGTGGCTGCTTTCGATTTGGTACGTTTTAATCGTGAGAAGAAACGTTTTGTGATGGAAGATTCATTTACCTCACAACTGGATGTTGTAGCGGTCAACAAATACATGGGTTGGTATCATCCGTCCCATCGAGCCGGAAAATGCGGTATGGGAAGTAATACCGGATAAACCGCTGATTATATCGGAGTTTGGCGGTGAGGCATTATACGGGCAGTCGGGAGATGAAAATGTAGCAAAGCTCCTGGAGTGAAGAATACCAAGCCCGGCTTTACAGAGACAATATCCGTATGTTCGACAATATACCGAATCTTCGGGGGGTATCTCCATGGATTTTATTTGATTTCCGTTCTCCGTTCCGTTTTCATCCGACCAATCAGGATGGCTGGAATCGTAAGGGATTAGTCTCGGATCAGGGAATACGCAAAAAGGCGTGGTACTTTGATGAGGGAGTATTATAAAACAAAGTTTGGTGAGTAGAAATTAATTAGGATGTAATCTTAAATATCCATGAGACAAAAATAGCTTTCGGTTTGTATGTTTGCTTTTTGGGCTTTCATTTCTTGGAGGAGAAATGAAAGCCCAACAGAAATTCCTACCATGAAACAGGGCTTCGCCCAAGTCTACATCAGAACTTGCGGAACTGGAACAAGTTATCACAAAAAAAGTAAATTATGATGAGAGTAAGGTGCCTGTCTATACGCTTTCCTGATGTCCTGCCCCTGACTAATGGCAGAAAAGTGACGACTAAAAAAGAATGGGTGGAAAAGCGGCGTCCGGAACTGCTCCGCCTGTTCGAAACTCAAATATATGGTAAAAGCTCCAGTTCGCTCGAAGGACTTGCATTTCCGGCTACTGAACGAAGATAGAGAAGCTTTGGGCGGTTTGGCTACCCGTAAGGAAGTAGCCGTTTATCTCAAAAAGATGAGAAGCATTATCTGACAGTACTTTATGTATCTGCCTAATCGGCGAAAAAAGGGACTGTTCCCATGTTTTTCGGAATAAATTTCAAAGGTAATCATGCCATTCACCCGGATGAGGGCATCACTTTCCCGTCAGAAGAGAGAATGATTGCTTATGGCAGAAAACGTATGTTTCCCCGGGGGTAGTGCAAGCTTCCAGATGGTACCGGTAGAGATGTTGATGGAACATGGATATGGACTACCACTTTCTACCGTGGGGGACATTGATCCGGATTTTGATGATGGTTTTCAGAACGGAGTTCATCCGTTGTACTACAAAAAAGGGACAGACACTGGCCTGCTGAAGATGAGTGGGGGAACTCTGGCTGCCTGGGCATGGGGGAATGAGTTGTGCGATGGATTATTTTGAAACGGATAAAGACATTGACGCCAAACGTATAGCCATCTTCGGACATTCACGTCTCGGAAAAACGACTTTATGGTGCCGGTGCGATAGACCCACGTTTTGCTTTTTGGTTATTTCTAATGATTCCGGTTGTGGTGGTGCGGCATTGTCGCGGAGAAAGTTCGGAGAGACTGTACGGGCTGTGAACTGTCAGTTTACACATTGGTTTTGCCGGAATTTCTGGCAATACAATGATAAAGAAGACACTCTTCCTGTCGACCAGCATGAATTGATTGCTCTGATGGCTCCCCCCGTCCGGTCTATATTGCCAGTGCGGAAGAAGACCGCTGGGCTGACCCGAAAGGGGAATTTCTTTCCGGTGTATATGCCTCTCCTGTTTATGAGTTGTTCGGGCTGCCGGGATTGCCGGTAAAAGAAATGCCGGCTGTTAATCAGCCTGTATTGTCAGGCACTATAGGTTATCATATCCGTTCGGGAAAAAACATGATATTAATCTGTATGACTGGACGCAGTTTGTGAAGTTTGCCGATAAACATTTGAAGTAAGATCACTAATAGATATTTATATGAAGAACAAGTTTATAAAGTTAGTTTTTGTTGCATTTGCGCTGATAACCCAATTATCACCTTTGAAAGCGCAGACGCAGGAAATAGATTTATCCGGTAAGTGGGGGATTTGTCAGACGGATGTGATGGATTTCCGGCGTGGTTCGTTAGATGTGCGTTATATACATCGTTTGCAAGAATCGATTGTCCTGCCGGCCATTACGGATGATTACAAGATAGGTTACAAATCTCCGTATCGGCATATTGACCGTCTGACCCGTGTATATGAATACATGGGGTACCGGCTTTGGTATCAACGTGAGATTGCTATTCCGAAGGAGTGGAAAGGGAAACGTATCTTCGTGTATTTTGAACGGACACATTGGCTAAGTTCCATTTATGTGGATACGAAAGAGGTTAGTAAGATTGATTATGTCAGTGTTCCTCATAATCATGAACTGACAGATTTTGTGAAACCGGGTAAGACACACGTTATTACCGTATGTATTGACAATCGTTATCAGTATGATACCCACAAATGGGATCATGCTCATTCCGAATTTACGCAAATCAACTGGAATGGCATATTGGGTGAAATGAAGTTAATGGCTGTAGACCCTGTGTACATTGGATGATATGCAGTTATATCCGGATGTGTCAGACCGTTCGGTAAAAGTGAAAATGAAAATACTGAATCATACTCATAAACCGGTTACCGGAAAAGCGGCTTTTTACAATATCAGGCAATTCGTATGATTTGAATAAAGAGATAACCGTCAGTGGAAAATGATTCTGTCTTTTATGTAGAAGATGTTATCGCATTAGGAAAGAATGTCCGGTTGTGGGATGAATTTACTCCAATCTTTATACATTGCAATGTGACCTGACTATCCGTGCTGACAATGCAAACTATCAACATAGCCGTTCTACTACTTTCGGAATGCGTGAGATAACGGCGGATAAGGATAAAATCTATCTCAATGGTAACCGGATACACTTACGTGGAACAGTAGAGAACGCTGTCTTCCCTAAAACAGGCTATGCGCCGGTGGATGATGCGTCTTGGGGAACGTGTGCTGACTATCCTGAAAAGACTATGGAATGAATCACATGCGTTTTCATTCTTGGTGTCCGCCTGCGGCTGCATTTCGTGGGTGGCTGATAAATTGGGAGTATATCTTGAAGTGGAAATGCCGATGTGGGGAAAAGATGCTGAACCGGACGAAGCCCGTTATAATTTCTTCCGTCGCGAGCAGAAAGCCATTCTGAAAGAGTATGGCAATCATCCTTCCTTTGTTCTCTATTGCAATGGTAATGAGATTACCGGTAATTTTGATTTTATCGAAGAACTTACTCATTATGGACGTACCACTGACAGCCGCAGACTGTACAGCGGTTCGACGGCCCGTACCCGTGTCAAGTCCGACCAATTCTATATCACTCACCAGACTACCAAAGGTCACATGGCTATTTATGAAGGACGACCATCTACCGACTGGGATAAAAACAAAGAGTTGGGTATTGACGTACCTGTCATTTCCCATGAATCGGGACAACGCTGTATCTATCCTAATTTTAAGGAGATTCCTAACTTTACCGGCCCTGTACAAGCACGCAATTTTGAAGTGTATCGTGATTCCTTGAAAGCACATGGCATGTTGGATCAGGCATATGATTTCTATCAGGTTTCCGGTGCGCAAACCGTACTCGAATATAAAGACGTGATTGAAGCCCCTCAACTGCGTACTTATCTGAAATCCGGTTTCCAGCTTTTGTCTATTAATGACTTTACGGGGCAAGGATATGCGCCTGTCGGTATCCTCGATCCTTTCTGGAACTCTAAAGGACTGATTACACCGGAGAAGTTCCGGGAATTCTGTGCTCCGACTGTGGCTCTGCTGCGTTTTTCGAAACGTTCGTACTATAACGACGACGTATTCACAGGAAAAGCGGAAATCTATAATTATAGTCCCTCTGCCCTGAAAAACGCTAAGTTTAAGTGGTGGGTGACAGATGCGGACGGCAAGGTGCTGAAAAGTGGAAAGCTAAAAAACACAAAATATCGGTAATCATGGTGTTTTTTCCGCAGGAGAATTTAGTTATGCACTTAACGGTATCACCGCTCCTCAAAAAGCTGACTGTTCATTTATCGGTGAATAATACAATCAATAATAGCTGGGATATTTGGGTATATCCTCGTCGGGAACTGAAAGAACTGATGCAGTCTACGGCGGATGTTCTCTATACGACGGTATTTGACGACAGGGCTAAACAATTCCTTAAAGAAGGAAGGAAAGTTGTCCTATGCCCCATGCCGGCTAAGGTTATAGGGCGTAGTTGCAATTTCCATAATCATTTCTGGAATCCTATCATGTTCAAATGGAAACCGATGACACTGGGTTGTCTGATTCATACAGACAAGGCGATGTTCGACGATTTCATTACGGAAAAAACACCTTGACTGGCAATGGTGGGACATCTTAACGCATGCCAAAGTAATCGAAATGGATGAGGCGCCACGTCAGTTGCGTCCGTTCATTCAGGTGATAGACAGTTATGAAACTAACCACAAACTGGGAATCGGTTTTGAAGCCAGAATAGGAAATGGGAAGGCTGATGGTGTTGGCACTGGATACAAAGAAAGAAATGGAGAAACGGCCTGCCACCAACAACTGCTGGTTAGTATCGACCGCTATGTGAAGAGTGACCGCTTCAACCCGCAAGTAGATGTAGAAGCGTCGTTTATAGAATCGTTCTTAAGAAAATAGGGAAAGAATGAGAAGTTTTAGTTTTATTCTAAGTCTTTTGTTTCTGACATCTGTATCGGCACAGGAAATACAGATGTCGGAGACGGCTTCTTTGGAGCAAATTTACGGAGAAGTGCAGGAGGCAGAGGAATTGCTGCCGATGAATGAGTTGGGACTTGAGTTCGGATACGCCCTTTATGAGGCCACAATCACGGCAGAGGAGGAGAACCCGGTATTGACGGTGGAAAATGTAAGAGACTATGCCGCCGTATATGTAGATGGAAAGTTCCAGGGATGGATGACGGAAAGAGAAGAAAAGCAATCCCCTTACAGGTGCTTGCAGGCAAGCACACCTTGCAATTATATGCGGAAAATATCGGCCGTATCACCTATGGCCGGAGATATTGGATAATTCCAAAGGGCTTTTTTGGCAGTATCACCTTGTCGGATACGGAAATAGGGAATTGGAGAATGATTCCTTTGGCGGTACGCGATTGTGCAGTCGGTGAACTGACTTTCGCACCACAAACGGACGGTGGTCGCCCTTGTTTCTATAAAGGGACTTTTACAGTAGAAATCCCCGCTGATACTTATCTGGATGTCTCCGGTTGGGGAATGGGAGAAGTATGGGTGAACGGACATTATGCGGGCTCTTACTGGGAACAGAATGCGCAGCAATCTATACAACTTCCAGCAGAAACATTGCAAAAGGGAGCAAATTCCCCTGACCGTTTTTGAACTGAAAAGTAACGGCAAGCGCACCATGCGCCTGTCAGAGATAAAGCTATATTTAATTAAAATGAAAGAAACCAGCTGATGAAAAAAAAAGGTTGATAGCGTGTGGGGTGTGCCTTTGGACGGCGTTTTGCATGCTTGAGGCGAGGAATGAGAAGCCTGCCGTATATAAAGACGCGAAAGCTCCGACGGAGAAGCGTGTGGAGGATTTACTCTTGCGCATGACAATGGAAGAGAAAGTGCTTCAACTGAGCCAGTATGTTGCGGGACGGAATACGAACGCGAACAATATTGGTGAGGAGGTGAAGAATATCCCTGCGGAAATCGGTGCGCTTCTTTATTATAGCACTAGTCCCCACCTGCGTAACAACATACAGAAGAAAGCTATGGAAGAGTCGCGGTTGGGGATACCTGTACTGTTCGGGCACGATGTGATTCACGGATTCCGTACTGTTTACCCGATTTCCATTGCGCAGGCTTGTTCGTGGAATCCGGCTTTGGTGGAGAAAAAGCTTGCGCCATGGCTGCCAGGGAAGCGCGTCTGGCAGGACTGGACTGGACGTTCTCGCCGATGATTGATGTGGCACGCGATCCTCGCTGGGGGCGCGTTTCCGAAGGATATGGGGAAGACCCGTATACGAACGGAGTTTTTGCTGTCGCTTCAGTGAAAGGATATCAAGGTAATAATTTGGCGGACGGGGAGCATATTGCCGCTTGCCTGAAACATTATATCGGTTATGGAGCTTCGGAAGCGGGACGTGACTACGTATATACGGAAATCTCTCCGCAGACTCTTTGGGATACCTATATGCTTCCCTATGAAATGGGAGTGAAGGCGGGTGCCGTTACCCTGATGAGTGGCTTTCATGATATAAGCGGTGTACCCGCCTCTGCCAATCATTATACGATGAGAGAGGTATTGAAAGGTCGTTGGAGTCATGACGGATTTGTAGTTTCGGATTGGGGTTCCATTGTACAGTTGATTTCCCAGGGAGCGGCGGAAGACCTGAAGGAAGCCAGCGAAAAAGCAATCATGGCAGGCGTGGATATGGACATGATGTCCCGCGGATATGACAAAATACCTGAAAGAACTAGTAGGGGGGAGGGCAAGGTGCCGGTGGAGATTGTGGACGATGCCGTTCGCCGCATCCTTCGTTTGAAGTTCCGCCTGGGCTTGTTTGAGAATCCTTACATAAGAGAGACGACAGAAAAGGAGCGCTTCTTGCAGCCGGAAGATATAAAAATAGCAGAGAAATTGGCGGAAGAGTCTTTTTGTGCTGTTAAAGAACAAGGAGAAACGTTTGCCATTGGCGGCGGATACAAAGGTGGCGGTCATAGGTCCGTTAGGTAAAAATCGCTGGAACTTGTTAGGCTCCTGGACTGCTCACGGCAAGGACGGTGATGTGGTAGGAATTTATGACGGGCTGAAACTGGAACTGAAAGACTTGTCACAACTGCTGTATGCCAAAGGATGCGACTTTGACGGTAAGGATGAATCGGGCTTTGCCGAAAGCCTGTCGCTACTTACCGGGAAGGCGGATGTCATCCTGCTTTGTCTAGGTGAAAAGCGGAACTGGAGCAGGGGGAGAATGCTTCGCGTGCTTCCATTGCCTTGCCGAAGATACAGGAGAAATTAGCGATGGAACTGAAGAAGACCGGCAAACCGATTGTGCTGATTCTCTCCAACGGACGTCCGTTGGAACTTTTGCCGTCTGGAGCCGGTTTGTGACGCCATTGTTGAAATCTGGCAACCGGGCATTGCCGGAGGCAAACCGCTTGCGGGCATTTTGACAGGAAGAATCAATCCTTCCGGCAAGTTGCCCATTACTTTTCCGTATGCAACCGGACAGATTCCCATCTATTATAATCGGCGGCAGAGTGCCCGTCCTCATCAGGGCAAGTATCAAGACCTGACGATAGAACCGCTCTATGAGTTCGGACATGGATTGAGCTACACTACTTTTGAGTATGGCGACCTCAAGGCATCTGCTACTCAACTAAAAGGGGAGATAAACTGTCAGTAGAAGTTGCGGTGACCAACACAGGCGACAGGGATGGTGCGGAAACTGTCTATTGGTTCATTACAGACCCTTATTCAACGATTACCCGTCCGGTAAAAAGAATTGAAATATTTTGAGAAGCAAACGATTAAGGGCCGGTGAAACCAGAACTTTCAGATTTGAAGTGGATTTATTACGTGACTTGGGCTTTATTGATGGAGACGGTAAACGCTTTTTGGAAAAAGGTACTTATTATGTACAAGTGAAGGATAAAAAGGTGAAATTGGAATTGATAGACTGAAAGTAAAGAATTGATAATATGAGAAAGATATTCTTGTTAAGCGCATACCTTTTATGCAGTGTTTTCGTGAGAGCGGTAGAAATCCCTTTCCAAAAGTCCGAAGTTAAGTCTATCATGAGAAAGGTTGCGGATTGGCAAATTGCCAATCCACATCCGGCTCCTGAACATGACGACCTGAACTTAGCCGGCCGCAAGGTGCTCTCTATGTCGGTATGGTCGATTGGGCTGAATTGGCAGAGAAAAAGAAGACGGTGATGATACTTACTATAAATGGTTGACCCGTATAGGTCGCCGGAATTGCTGGCAGCCGGACAAACGGTTTTATCATGCTGATGATATTGCCGTGTCACAATCCTTTTTGGATTTATATCGCAAATATAAGGATGAAGAGATGATTGTACCAACATTGGCTCGTACGGAATGGATTATCAATCATCCTTCTAAAGGCAGTTTCAAATTAGTGGAAGGTGACTTGAAAACTTTGGAACGGTGGACTTGGTGTGACGCCCTCTTCATGGCTCCCCTGTATATGCCAAACTGTATATGCTGACCGGAGACAAGAAATACATCAAGTTTATGAACCGTGAGTATAAAGCGACTTATGATTACTTGTTCGATAAGGAAGAAAATTTATTCTACCGTGACTGGCGCTATTTTGATAAGCGTGAAGCTAATGGCAAGAAAGTCTTTTGGGGTCGTGGTAATGGTTGGGTGCTTGGTGGTCTGGTTGAAATATTGAAAGAGTTACCTCGAAAGACAAGAACCGCAAATTCTATGCGAGGAACTGTTTGTGAAACTGGCTACACGGATTGCCGGATTGCAGCATCCTGATGGCTTCTGGCACGCAAGTCTGTTAGACCCTGCTTCTTATCCGTCACCGGAAACCAGTTGCACTACTTTTATAGTTTATTCCATAGCCTATGGTATTAACGAAGGGTTGTTGGATAAGGTGACTTATCTTCCTGTGATGATAAAGGGATGGAAGGCATTGTTATCGGCAGTGGAACCGGATGGGAAACTAGGCTATGTGCAGCAAATCGGTGCTGATCCGAAGAAAGTGACTAGTGATATGACGGAAGTTTATGGAGTCGGCGCTTTCTTGATGGCGGGCAATGAAATCTATAAAATGGCAAGATAATTTGTGTCTTTATGGAGAAGAACTGTAGCAAAACTAAAAAGCTCGTTCTGTAAGGTCCAGATGGTAGCTGTTAAGTGTGGAAGAGCTATATCAAACTCCGTTTTCGAGTGATGATATAGCTTTTCTCATTGTTGGGGGAAAATAGGCTAATTGATAAAGAAAGTTAATATTATGAGACTTGACCTATATAATACATAAGAATTCTGCGCCTGTCAATATATAAAATAGTAATCTAATTAAATGGAAGACCTGGAAAGAGAACTTTGTTGATTTCCAAAGGGGATGAACTGGCTTTTAACAGTTTTATGAACCGATATTCGAAGAGGTTATACTATCACGCTTTTGGTATCCTTAGTAATAAGGAAATGGCGGAAGAAGTGGTAGGCGATGTTTTCTTTGAAGTGTGGAAACTACGTAGTACGCTTTTGAAATTGCCAGTATGTCGAGTTGGTTGAATACGATTGTTTATCGTAAATCAATCTCTTATTTGCGTAAAGAGGTGAAGAGTAATCAGGAGATCTTTTTTGAGGAACTTCAGAATTTCTCTTTCCCTGATATGCAGACTCCGATGGATGATATGCTTTCGCGTGAAGAGATACAGTGTTTGAATGAAGCAATCAATAGTTTGCCGCCCAAGTGCAAGCATGTATTCTTCCTGGCAAAACTGGAACAAATGCCTTATGCGGAAATTGCGCGTATGTTGCAAATTTCACTTCCTACAGTGAACTACCATATAGGGTATGCTATGAATGCTTTGCGAAAGAGACTTGTAGGCGGGTGATTCAGAAAAAAACAGCACTGAAAGAAAAAAAGTGGAAATTAAACCTATAGATAAATTCAACCTCTGCGTCTTTATAAATAGAAAGAAGTTTTAGGTGAAAAGATTGTTTGCAGGAAAAAAGAAATTGAAAAGGATAAAAAAGAATTGAAGATGGATAAAGATATAAATGATTATAAATATGGTGATTTGCTGGACGACATCAAGTTGAAGTCGTTCATACAACATAGCACTCCGGCTGAGATAGATATCTCCGCCATTAAGAAAAAAGTTTTTTTGAAAATGCACCAACAAGAGCGTAAATCTAGGCAGAGACGCATTATGATGTATGTTGGCTCGGTGGCTGCGACGCTGCTTCTTTTTAATAGGTATTAAATATATAATCGGGGAGAATACAACGGACGGTTTGTACCGTGCGGAAGTTATGGAAATGATGGCTGATGTTTACGATGAAGAGGTCGAAGTGCCTGTTGGCGAAAAGATGACGTTGATGTTGGCAGATGGTACCAGAATCATAGCCAATTCGCGTACCGTTGTCCGCTATCCCAAACGTTTTAATGGCGAGTATCGTGAGGTATACGTGAAAGGTGAAGCCTACTTTGATGTGGCACACGATGCGGAGCATCCTTTTTTAGTTAATTCTGATAATTTTAGAGTGAAGGTCCTTGGAACTAAATTTAATGTGAACAATTACGATGCTTCGGATTCGCAGGTTGTGTTGGTACAAGGTTCGGTAGAACTCAAAACGTCCAACAATGACAGGGTTCGCATGAAACCGAATGAACTGGTAAATTTGCAGGAGGGTGGTTTTGCTGAGAAACGGTTAGTGAATACCGATGAATATACTTGCTGGATGCAAGGGATGATAAACCTTGCCGGTGAAAGCGTAGAGTCTGTAGCCCAACGGCTCAGTCATTATTACGGAGTGACTATTCTGTTTGATGATAAGATGTCGGCTAATAAACTTTATGGCAAACTAGTACTTGACGATCAGGTAAAGGATGTATTGAAAGCCATTGAAACCATGACGCAAACCCGAATGAAAATTCATGGTGATACGATCTACTTAGTGAAGGAGTAATTATATTTGTTATTGATTATTCCTGAATAAAATAATTACATAGAAACTTATTATTAACCAATTTATAATGCCTTCATAGCAAGGTAGAGGAAACTTATACGCCTTCTCGTAAGGAGAAGCTATGCTTTATTAATACCAGTGAAAAATATGAAAAGATACACTTTGTTACGCACATTTATGCTTTTTTATAGCAGGCTCTGATACTCTGTGGATGGTCTTCGGCACATACACAAATATCTATAACTAAAGGACTAAAAGCGCCCGAACAAACAGTATGTTTTTGAGCCTGATACTACCTCTGTACTCAAAAAATCCCCTTACAGGTTGGGTGATGTATTTGGGACGTGCATGGGATGAAAACTTTTGGCAAACTCACCATTGTGATGCTATGCCCGTAAATGGTGGGGATTCCACTGTTCGCGTGAGCGATTACGCCGGTACATGTTACATTCGCATCAATTGGAATATGCTTGAGAGTAAAGAGGGAGATTATGTATGGAACGATCCGGACTCACGTATCTATAAATTGCTTGCTTCGGTGCGTGAACGTGGTATGCGACTGGCTTTCCGTATCAATGTAGACAGCCGCGACCAAGGACAGAACACACCTCTTTATGTAAAAGGAAGCCGGTGCGAAAGGTTTTCAAGATCCTAATAATCCCCAAATATGGTCGCCTTATCCTGACGATGCCGTGTTTCAACAGAAATACGAAAAAAAGTTTCTTCAAGCCTTTGCTGTTGCTTTTGACGATCCCGATAAAGTAGATTTTTATTGATGCTTATGGGCTTGGTAAATGGGGAGAAGCACATGGCGTGAAGTATAATAACTACTCAAATAAAGTAGAAGTATTCGAATGGATTACCGATACCTATGCAAAAAGGCTTTCAAACGTGTACCATTGGTGATAAACTACCATCGTTTGGTGGGAGATACCATCAGCCTGGGCAGAACCACACCCCTGATAGTAAAAGATTGCTCGAAAGAGCCATTGCCAAAGGATACACCATTCGTCACGACGCTTTTGGCATGACTGGTTACTACGAACAGTGGGAAAAAGATTTTGCCCGTGCTTACCGCTTTCGCTTGCCCATCATTATGGAGGGAGGATGGATTACCGGAGCGCACCACCGTTACTGGATTGATCCTAGTGGCAAGTATCGCCAGGGGGCATTCGGAAGATGTGCGCTGGGGCGAGTACGAAGAAAGCCGTAATGCCCATGTCAATATGATGGATCTTCGCATTGGTGATGAAGTAGCCTCGTGGTTTAATAGCTCTTTCGATTTGGTGAAGCGTTTCGAACGTGAGGGAGGATACCGGCTCTATCCCACAGAGGTCAGTTTTGTAAATAAAGCCCGTTCAGGCGAGCGTGTGAGCGTGCAACACAATTGGCGCAATCTGGGTTGGGGATACTGTCCTACCAATATTCCTCAATGGAAAGGGAAAATATAAAGTCTGCATCGCTTTGATGGATGACAATCATAACATTGTGAAAAAAACAATGCTTGCAGATGAGGCTGATCTCTCAACTTGGGTACAAGGGCGTGATGGTCATTATACCACAACTGTCAAATTGGATGGACTTCAAAAGGGAAACTACACTTGGCTTATTGGTTTGGTTGATACAACCAAAAGCATGCCAGCCGGGCTTGAAAAAAATGGCGGTCGACAAGAATCTTCTATTTGAGGGATGGTGCAAAGTCGGTAAACTTAAAATCAACAATTAACTGGTAGATTACTCATAAATCGTTATGCAATAAATATTAATTATTAATCTTATATTATGAATCGAAAAACAATCACAACTACGGTGGTAAGCTTGGCAAAAGTTTTCTGTTTGGCTGGACTACTGTCTGTGCCCGCTTATTCTAGTGCGTCGACTGTTTCATTCGAGAAGCTAAATGGAATATATATTCTTAAAGCTGAAAATTCGACAGTGAAACAAGTGTTCGACTATATCGAAAGCATAGCAAATATGTTTTTGTCTATGATCAACCTGTAAAAGATCGTCTCAACAACAAAGTGAACATCGAGTTGAAAGGAAAGTCGATCGATGCTATTTTGACGGAAGTATGTCGGCTAGCCGATTTGAAATATACCATTCAGAACCGTCAGGTAACCATCACTGCTAATCCTTCTAAAAAAGGCTACTACTCAAGTGAAAAAAGGCGAAGCGCATTCTGGTCAGGTAGTCGATGCAACTGATCTTCCGATGATTGGTGCTACGGTTCGTGTGAAAGGTAGTGATGCAGCTACTATCACCGACCTTGATGGTAAAAGTTTCCCCAGATAGACGTTCCCGAGGGTAGCGAACTGCTCATCAGCTATGTCGGTTATATGGATAAAATAGTACGGATAGATAGCAAAAAATATGTATGCCATAGTAATGGAAGAAGCTAGCAGAGCGCTCAACGAAGTAGTTGTTATCGGTTACGGTGTGGTAAAGAAGAAAAGACCTTACCGGTGCGGTGGCAGCCGTGAAGGGAGAAGAGCTGGTGAACAAGCGTACAGCCATGCTTTCCAATGCATTGCAAGGATCACTCTCTGGTGTGATGGTGACGCGTAATAGCTCTGCTCCCGGGTGCAGGAGCCGCCTCTATCCGTGTGCGTGGTATTACTACGATGGGTGAATCGAGCCGTTGGTGATAGTAGACGGTGTGCAAAGTTCGCTCGCTCGACTATGTGAATTCTAATGATGTAGAGAGCATATCTGTATTGATAGATGCTGCGGCTGCCAGTATCTATGGTTCGAAAGCTGCTGCTGGTGTTATCTTAGTTACTACCAAGCGCGGTAACGATACCGGTAAAATCAATCTGAAATATAATGCTGAATTTGGTTTGGGAAATTCCTACTAAACAACCTAGTATGGGGGAGTCACCCGCTACTTGGAGATGAGCAACGAGTTGAAATACAACGATAACCCTACTGGTGGTTTTTTCCAAGAATATACGGCTGACAAAAACCAAGAATTGGGTGAAGTATAATGCTGTCGATCCGAACAATTACCCCATTACCGATTGGACTGATTTGATTTTGAAGTCAAGTGCTCCCCGCATGACTCACACTCTTTCTGTATCAGGCGGTAACAAAGCGGTAAAGTCGGTAGCTACCCTTTCGTATGACGAAGTAGACGGTCTTTGCGACGGTCGTGGTTTCAACGTTACATGTTCCGTTCGAACAACGACTTTAATATCAACGATAAACTTAGTGCTCAAATAGACGTAAATATCCGTCATGCTAAGAGTACTGCCAAAACTATGATCCTTTTGATACCATGCGTAAAAATGCCCGCCATTTACCCCGCATGGGATGATGGTCGTTTGGCTTCGGGTAAGAGTGGTTCAAATCCTTATGGATTGCTTGTAGCTGGTGGTAATTCGGTAGCTCACAGTACGCAGGTGGCAGGTAAAGGTTCGCTAACCTTTCAAACCTGTCAAAGGGTAATTATCTCTGGGTATCGTATCTCCTTTTATTAATTATCAAAAAGAAAAAAGCATTTAAAAATTCATGTGGATATACTTTGCCCGATGATCCCTGAAACATTTGGCGGTTATTTTGACTCGGTAGCACTTGGACTACCAATTCGCTTACGGAAACCCGTAACGATGATTATCATGTCACTAGTCAGGTTATTGCTAATTACATGGGAACGTTCGGCAGTCATGATCTCACTGTGATGGCGGGTTTCTTGAGAACTACTATATGAAAGATGAAGAACTGACTGCAGCACGTGATAAATACGAACTTACCGGTTATCCTTATCTCAATATTGGTTCAGAAGACTTTCAGACTAATAGCGGTAAAGGTTCTGAATATACTTCAAATTCTGTTTTCGGTCGTGTTATCTATTCGTATGCCGATCGTTACCTGTTCCAGGCTAACGCGTCACGATGGTAGTTCGCGTTTTGCTAAAGGTTATCGTTGGGGTACCTTTCCTTCATTCTCGGCTGGTTGGGTAATGAGTGAAGAGAAGTTCATGAAAAGTCTTAATTGGGACTGGCTTTCATTCTTGAAGTTGCGCGGTTCATGGGGTATACTGGGTAACGAACGTATCGGGTGACGATTACTTTCCTTACATAGCTTTGATGAGTTTTGGCAATTCGTTTTTTATATGGCTGATGGAAGTGTTGTTTCTGATAAAACAGCTCGTCCTGCTATATTGGCTGTAGAAGATATTACTTGGGAAACGACTACCAGTACTGACTTAGGTCTGGATGTCAACTTTTTGAACAACCGTCTGCAGTTTCATTTCGATTACTATTGGAAAGAGACCAAGGACATTGTTGCTGAATATCGAAATCCCTTATTTTATGGGATATAACAACCCTAGTACGAATGCAGGTAAGATGTCCACTCATGGTTATGATATTGAAGTGGCATGGAACGACCAGATAGGAGATTTTAAGTATGGTGTAAAAATGTGAATTTCTCCGACTTCCTTTCAAAGATTGATTATATGAATGATGGTGAGCAAATCAGTGGTGGTAAGATTAAACGTGCCGGGCGTGCTCTTCAATGAATATTATGGTTATGTGTGCGAGGGCATCTATCAAACTCAAGAAGAAGTGAACAACTCGGCTCGCACTAGTACTACCGTTACAGTTGGTGACTTGAAGTATCGTGACATCAGTGGTCCCGATGGTGTACCCGATGGCGTAATCAGTCCCGAATACGACCGTGTACCTTTGGGTAACTCACTGCCTCGTTTCCAGTATGGTGGTAGCCTTAACGCTTCGTACAAAGGCATTGACTTCAGTATTGCTTTCCAAGGCATCGGCAAGCAAAATTCATACCTCTCTACTGCCATGGTGCACAACCTTTGCGTGATAACCATGGTAACGTACCAGCCATTCTCGAGGGTAAATATTGGAGTCCTTTTAATACAGCAGAAGAGAATTTGTCAGCTAAGTATCCCCGTCTTTCGAATGTATCGAAAAGTAATAACTATGCTACCTCTAACTTCTGGATGTTCAACGGTTCATACTTCCGTTTGAAGAATATCACATTAGGCTATACCCTGCCTAAGAGTTGGACAAAAAGCGGGTATAGACCGTGTCCGCTTTTATATAAGTGGTAGTGATCTTTTCTGTTTGAGTAATTTCCCTGATGGGTGGGACCCTGAAATGGGTGCATCATCTTATCCGATTACCACCTCTTTAGTAATGGGCATACAAGTTAACTTTTAAATAAATAGGAATAGAATATGAAAACAAAGATATTATTAGCCGGAATGTGCCTGAGTCTTGTTGCTTGCGAGAGCATGGACTTGGTTCCTAAATCGCAAGGTAATACTGAGTCTTGGTACACATCCGAAACAGAATTGCGTTTGGCTTCAATGATTTCTATATTTTGGGTTATTGGCAAGAACCTCTTTAATTCGTCCGAACAATGGTCAGATAACACTACCTATCGTCAAACGAACCGTAATCCGGGAAGTGGTGGAACTATACTTGATGGAACTATGAATGGCCAGCAGTATGAAGTATATGCTTTGTGGCAACAATCATTTAAATTGATTGCCCGCACCAACACAATGCTTGAAAATATTCACAAGGCAAAGGGTGCTGTGACCGAGGAAGTTTACGACCGTTATGCCGGTGAAGCGTATTTTGCCGTGCTTGTAAATATGCTGAATTTGATTTTTTTTATGGTGATGTGCCTTATCAGGAAGAGACTATAACTATTTCTGAAGCTTTTGCAACGTGGTCGTAGACCTAAAAAGCGGAAGTAATTCCTTTGGTATATGCTGATTTCGATAAAGCTGTTGCCGGTTTGCCTCGAAAGCTATGGACAGGACGAAAATATTCATGCCACTAAAGGTGCTGCATTAGCCATGAAAGCACGTTTTGCCCTTTACATGGGGGATTATGAAATAGCTGCTAAAAGCTGCTAAAAAGACTGTATGGATCTTGAACTTTATTCATTGGAGCCCGACTATGCCAAACTTTTCAGGCAGAGTACCAAATTAAATGATGAAAAGGTATTTGTAATACCACGCTCTATTGAAAACAGTGTGATACTTGACTCTTGGATTGTGAAAAACGCTCTTCCTCGTAATGCCGGGGGGATATGGATCGTATAATCCTTCATGGGACCTTTTCGCTGCATACCTCTGTACTGACGGACTTCCTATTGACGAATCTCCATTGTTTGATCCGCACAACCCATTTAAGAATCGAGACCCACGTTGTATAATGACTATTGTTGAGTTCAACACTGAACATTGTGGTTTTGAATATGACCCCAGTCCTGCAGCTAAAACTGTGATGAATTATACTACAGGTAAGAAACAAAAGCAATCAAGATACTCGTATCGTGAATCAATATAGTTCATATACGGGTTTGTTGTGGGAAGAAAGGCATTGATGCTAGTTGGACAGTAGACCAAAAGGTAGAGCAAGACTACATTATAATGCGTTATGCTGATGTACTGTTGATTTATGCTGAGGCTATGATAGAACTGAACCGGATTGATGACAGTGTGTTGAAAGCTATTAATATGGTACGTGCTCGTGCTTATGGATGTGAATGTAACAGCGACTGATAGCTATCCAGCCGTGACTACTACCGACCAGACTGAACTACGACGCGCTTTGCGTATAGAACGTCGCATGGAGTTTGCTATGGAAAATCAACGTTTGCAGGATTTGATGCGTTGGAAGTTGGCAGGAAAAAGCATTGAATGGTTACAATTACATCATGCTTATTGACCCCACAGAATTGCTGAACAATATCGTGAACAAGAACCTCTGGTTTTGGGGAAAGACTCCGCAAATTGACGAAGATGGTCTGGCTGACTTTTCAGCTCTCTTCAATGCCGGTTATTGTTCGCAGGGTGCTAAACGTATCTTCCCCGAACGTGAATATTTGTAGTACTACCTACACATGATGTGGAGTTGTGTCCCAACTTGTTACCTAATAATCCGGGTTATTAATCCTATAAATTATTACGAATATGAAAACAATGCATTTATATAGAAATCTTGGCGTGGTGGCTGTGGGAATGATGAGCATGCTTGCTACCTCGTGCGAAGAGGATATAGACAATACTGTCTCACGCAATCAGTCGGAGATTGAACTGGCTCCTTCGGGTGAATTTATTAAGCTCGATGAAAGTAAACCCAACGAAACAGCGGTTTCACCCTGAAGTGGAGTACCGCTCACGATTTTTGGTGAAGATTATATCACGACTTATAAATACGAGATGCAGCTCATCGGTAGTGAGGCTACGAATATCAAGGAGTTTGATGACGATGGAGAATTCTTTTCGCTCGTACACCAAACAAGGAGATGCAGAAAATACTGGTCGACCATTTCGGACTTACCACCAGTACCATTGGCGAAGTACTGTTTACTGTAACAGCCAACTTTGAGGGTCCCCGTCTGATGGTGCCCGATATTGCTACGCAACGTTAAAGATAAAAACTTATGGTCAAACAGTACAAAGCCGATAATCTTTATGTGGGAGGTTCCGCTGTAGGCGAAGATAATATTAAGTTGACGTTGAAAGACGAGACAAACAAGAATTTATAGTTACGAAGGCGCTTTGGTTGCCGGTAAGATAAACTTCCCCTGTTGATTATGCCGATGAGTTGAATGCCATTGGACCGGAAACTGCCGATGCTCCTATAACTAAAGGTGAAATGACAGGTGTTATATCCGACCGCGCCGAAGCCAATTCGTGGGTGATTCCGTCAGCGGCTACTTATCGCATCACTGTGAATATGAGTCAAGCAGACTGTGAAGATAGTAGAAGCCGGTGCGGTAGTTGAAGCCGATCAGGATATTCCTGGCTGGTAGTGCCGTAGGTGGGGAACAAGATTGAGATGGCTCAAGTCCTCGAAAATGACCAGATTTATGCTTGGCGTGGTGCACTGAAAAGCTGGTAACCTTTACATCCCGCTCACCTTCGAAGGTGAACAAGCGATGGCCATTGTACCGGAAATAGCTGATAGTCATGACATCGAAGATGGTCAATTGTCAACATTCGGACAAGTACTCATTAGCAAAGTGGATAAACAATATTGGACAATTCCGGCCGATGGAACTTACCGCATTGTATTGAATAAGGAGGAGAAATCTATTACCATCTATTCGACCGCTACCGATCTGAAACCACTCACCGTATCGTTCAACAATACCGAACTGGGGAAAAACCCATGGAGTCAGGAAGTCAATGTACTGCACATGTATGGTGGTTTCAATAGTTTTGCTTACGATTCGGGTATTGATGAAGAAACCGGGAAAAAGTTATCTTCAAGTGGTACTGTCAAGTGAAGTATAATCTTAATTCAGAGTGTTGCCAATCCGAAAGTATTCGTTTATAAAGGTGATGTATTGCCACGTAATGAATATAAGGATAATTATGGGAAGACAAATGCCGGTTGGGTGAACTTCAGCACGCTGCGATATGCTAATAACGGATGGTTCGTTGGTTCTACTGCTGATGCTGTTCGTAATAGCTACAATGGATACACCACAGTAACAGCGGGTAAGATAGAAGGAGCCGTAACAGGTCAGGGCAATAACCGCTATGCTTATTTCCTCATCCCGGAGGGCTGTAACTATGTGGTAGTGGACCTGGAGAACAACACTGTACTCTTTGATATTAAATAAATCCAAAATGAAAGAATAAGAGGTGGAGCTTTTATCACTTCACTTCTTATTCTACCTTTTAAATGATAACAATAAACGAGATATATTTTATGAACAAAATAATAAAAAAACAGCATCAAGACCTTGTCGATGTGTCTGCTGGCTACTACGTCTTTCATTGGCACTGCTTGTTCAGACGATGATGCCCCTATAACCGATTATAGTTGGGACATTGAAGGCAAATAGACGACCGTCAATATCATGCCCGAACGCTACCAACTGCAGCGTAACCCTATGAGTGGATGGGTCATTTACGCGGGTATTGGAAGTGGTATGATGATGGATTTCTGGGATCTTTATGATAACTTCGAGTCGTCAGAAGGTACTGTGAAGGTATCTGACTATGGCAATACGCTCTACGTACGTGGTCTTTGGATAGCTTTAATCCTGAAAAGGCAAATATGTATGGGATGAAAGTGTACAGACCGAACCTGCCAAGCGTTTTCGTATGCTGGTGGAAGGAGCTAAAGAACGAAACTTGAAGTGCTCGCCTTTACCTTTGTGTGTGATAGTCGTGACAAACATGAAGATGCCTGTCCCGATTATGTAAAAAGAGGTCGGTGCTGAAGGATTTACCACTACTACCGGTAGTGTAAACGTATGGACACCTTATCCGGACGATCCCATTTTCCAGAGGGTATGAAGAGTTTCTTACTGCTTTTGCAGCCAAATACAATGATCCTGATGTCACTCAATTTGTGAGTGGTTTTGGATTAGGCAAATGGGGGCGAGACTCACACCCTGAAATACTCTACAGGTGATGAAGGCTCCTAGACAAGCAGTATTTGAATGGATTACAGACGTAATGTCACGCCTTTTTCACTAAAGTGCCTATCATGATTAATTATCATCGCTGTTTGCTTAGTGGCAAAAAGAGTTTAGTGATACCGATACCGATGTAGCTGCCGATATGGTGAAACGTGCCGTAGCTAAAGGCTTCTGTTTGCGTCACGATGCTTTCGGCATGAAGCAATATTATAAGGATTGGGAGCGTGGCATCAGTACTACCTATCATGGTATCGTACCTATTACTATGGAAGGTGGTTGGGTAGAATCATCACACGGTGGTTCTATTGCCGGCGATGGTTACAAAATTTTGCCGAGGTGCGCCAGGAGAATATGATGAAGCCAAGGGTGGTTATGTCAACATGATGGACCTCCGCTTTGATACCAACGTGAACAAAGGTGAAACTCATTCTTGGTTCAATACAGGCTTTCCATTTGGTGAAGGAGTTTATTGCCGAAGGTGGTTACCGTCTCTATCCCGACCGTCTGTCTATTCCTACTATAGCTCGTAGTGGCAGTAGTGTATCACTTACTCACCGCTGGTCGAACTTGGGTTGGGGTTACTGTCCTACCAATTTGCCGCAGTATGGTGACAAGTACAAACTTGCTATCGCTCTGCTCGATAAGAATACAGAGGAGCCCGTCCGCATCTATATAGAAGACAAAGCAAACATTGCCACTTGGATGAAGGGAGCTCCCAAGACTTACACTACTAATATCAAACTCACTGATGTAGCCGCAGGGAATTACATTTGGGCAGTAGGATTGGTAGATACTACCAAAGAGAATGCCATTGGTATCTTAATTTCAGCCCGCGATGAGTATCAAACCTCCAAAGGTTGGGTGAAAGTGGGTGATATAACTATTCAATAATTAAAAAACGCTGTGCTATGATGAAAAAAATCTTACTGACATGCATAGCCGTAGCCTGTAGCCTTGTGGCTGTAGCCGGAGAACTGCTCATCGAAGCAGAAAGCTTCCAGCCAGCGAGGCGGCTGGGTGCTCGACCAGCAGTTCATGGATCAAATGGGTTCACCCTATCTCATGGCACATGGCATGGGTATTCCTGTGGTAGATGCTACGGCAGAAATCAATATTCCCCAGGCGGGCACTTACTATGTATATGCCCGCACCTACAACTGGACTTCACCTTGGACCGATGCCGAAGGACCCGGAAAGTTTCGTCTGGCTTTAGGTGGTAAGTTACTGAAAACTACGTTGGGGACACACCGGTAATTCCTGGCAATGGCAGTCCGCCGGTAAGGTCGTATTGAAGGCAGGTACTATTACCCTTTGCATTGAAAGACCTTACAGGTTTTTAATGGTCGTTGTGATGCCATCTATCTCACGACTGATATGAATGCGCAACCCACTGCATGGGGCGAGGCAGAGACAGCTGCACTTCGTGCCCGCTTGCAACAACAACAAACGGTGCCCACCCATCAGTACGACTTTGTGGTAGTGGGAGGAGGCGTAGCCGGCTTGTGTGCCGCTACGGCTGCTGCCCGGTTAGGTTGTAGGGTGGCATTAGTGAACGATCGTCCTGTACTGGGTGGTAATAACTCGTCGGAGATACGTGTACACCTGGGTGGTATTATCGAAAAGGGACCCAACGAGGGGTTAGGTCGTATGATACGCGAATTCGGTCATGAACGTTCCGGTAATGCCCAACCGGGTGACTATTATGAAGATCAGAAAAAGGAAGACTTTATAGCTGCCGAAAAGAATATCACCCTTTATGCTTCGCAACGTGCTGTGGCCGTAAAGATGCAGGGTGATCGCATAGCATCAGTCACTATTCAACACATTGAGACAGGTGAACAAACGGAACTTACCGCTCCTCTTTTTTAGTGACTGCACTGGCGATGCTACCATAGGCTACTTTAGCCGGTGCCGATTGGACTATGGGACGTGAAGGCCGCGATGAATATGGCGAAAGTCTCGCTCCCGAGCAGCCCGACTCGCTAGTGATGGGCGCATCGGTACAATGGTATAGCAAGGACATGAAGAAGAAGACCTCTTTCCCCCGCTTCGAATATGGTATGCGCTTTGGCGCTGATAATTGCGAGCCTGTAACTATGGGCGAATGGAAATGGGAAACAGGAATGAACCGTAATCAAATCACCGAGGCTGAACGCATACGCGAATATGGACTTTTGGTGGTATATTCCAATTGGAGCTATCTGAAGAATCACTATGCGGATCGTAAAAAGTATGCCAACCGTTCACTCGATTGGGTGGCGTATGTTTCCGGTAAACGTGAATCTCGCCGCCTTCTGGGCGACTATGTGTTAGCACAAGACGATATAGACAAAAATGTGGCGCACGAGGATGCTTCGTTTACTACCACTTTGGAGTATCGACCTCCACTTCCCCGATAGCGTGAACAGTGTGCGTTTTCCTGATAATGAATTCAAGTCGGCAACGGTGCATCGTTGGATTCATCCTTATGCTGTCCCTTATCGTTGTCTTTATTCGCGCAATGTGGATAACCTCTTTATGGCAGGTCGTAATATGAGTTGCACACACGTAGCCTTGGGTACGGTGCGTGTGATGCGTACTACTGGTATGATGGGCGAAGTAGTAGGTATGGCAGCCGGACTCTGTCATAAGCATGGCGTAGAACCGCGTGATATCTATCATCATCATCTGCCCGGAATTAAAGCAGCTTATGCAGGCAGGCTTGGGCAAACACAATGTACCCGATAACCAACGTTTCAACGAACCCAACAAATTGTTGGAGGCTCCGGCTTACATCAAACCGCAGACAAACTATGAGTAAAAAAAGTATTATCACGATATTTCTCTCAACCATATTGGGATTGCCGCTTTGGGGGGACAACACTATTATGCTTTCCTGAAAGGTGATACACTACGTATGGGCAATAACTACATGGAGCGTACCATGCTGTGGAATAATGGTACACCTGTCACCATTAGCCTCACCGATAAGCTATGTGGAAAAATAATCCCGGCTCAAGGCAAAGAGCCCGACTTCTCGATTGTGAAAGGCATCTCTACAGGCTGCTACTTTCACTGTGAATGAATTCCAACGAATGGTATACATGCCAGCTATCTGCAAGCCACTGTGGCTTGCACCATCGGTTCTCTAAGTATAGAACGTCGCTATCGCATTTATGCAGACTGTCCCGCCATTGCCTGCGATACCTATCTGAAAGGACAAGTAGAACTTTACCAGAATAAAGATGACAATCGTTCTAATGCCGATCGTAAAAATATAGAGCACACAGCCGATATGACTACGGGGGTGAAAACTCCGACGATTGACAGATTGCAACTCTCCGGTAATCATTGGCGTGCCCGTACGGTAGAGTTCTTCGACTATACTTGATTGGAACGACAATCTGGTGACAGAACGTACCTGGCTTCCTTACCGTCGCAATACCTATCGTGGTAATCTGCTTTTTGCTCACGATGTGGCTACCCGGCAAGGTTTCTTTTTTCTTGAAAGAGGCTCCTTGCAGCAGTACCCAATTACATTATAATGGTTCCGACTTCGTGGTACCGACTTTAGCGATTTTATGGTAGTGGGTCTGGGCATTGCATCTGATGATGTGAAACCGGATAGCTGGACTCGTGTTTATGGATGCGTTACCGGTGTCTATACCGGAGATGAACAAGAAGCACTAACAGCATTGCGCCTTTATCAAAAAAAACAACTGCGCCACCACACTGCCGCACAGGATGAGATGATTATGCTCAATACCTGGGGTGACCGTAGTCAGGATGCCAAAATAGATGAGGCTTTCTGTCTGGCTGAGGCTGGATCGTGCCGCACGTCTGGGTGTCACCCTCTTTCAACTGGACGATGGTTGGCAGAGCGGAAAAAAGTCCCAACTCAAAAAGACAGCCGGAGGCAGCTTTTAAAGATATTTGGAAAAATGCCGATTACTGGACGCCCAACCCCACGAAATTCCCTCATGGACTGAAACGCATTGTAGAGAAAGGAAAGAAATTGGGTATTCGTATCGGATTATGGTTCAATCCTAGTATACAGAATGATTTTGCCGATTGGCAAAAAAGACGCGCAAGTCATTATCGGGCTTTACAAGGAGTATGGCATCTGCTGTTTCAAGATAGATGGCTTACAAATACCTACTAAAACAGCCGAACAGAATTTGCGCCGGTTGTTTGATGCCGTGTTAGCACAAACCAACCATGAGGTGATTTTCAACCTCGATGCCACTGCCGGTCGTCGCGGTGGATATCATTATATGAATGAGTATGGCAATATCTTCCTGGAAAACCGTTATACCGATTGGGGCAACTATTATCCCTATCGCACCTTGCGTAATCTTTGGATGCTGTCTCGCTATGTACCGGCCAGTGAGAAGATGCAGATAGAATTCCTTAATAAATGGCGTAATGCCGATAAGTACAGCACTACCGATCCATTTGCTCCCGCTCGTTATAGTTTCGACTACCTCTTTGCCATCACCCTGGCGGCACAGCCATTGGCTTGGATGGAGGCTTCGAACCTGCCCGAAGAGGCTTATGCTACGGCAACTCTGCTCAAGGAATATCAACCCTTGCAACTTCAATTTCATCAAGGCATCATATTACCCATTGGTGAAGAACCTTCGGGACGCTCGTGGACAGGATTTCAATCAATAGTCTCTGACACGCAAGGTTATCTCATTATTTACCGCGAAGACAATGATATAGCCAAAAGAACCATTGATACTTGGCTTCCGGAGGGCAAGAAGGTAACTTTTTACTCCTTTGATGGGAAATGGCAAAAAAGTTTGTTGCTGAAGTCGGTGTACAGGGTAAAGTAAGTTTTCGAGTTGAATGATAAGAATTCTTTCACTCTTTATCAATACCAGGTAAAAAGGAAACCATGAAAAGACTATAAACAATAATGGAATTATGATAAAAAAGTTTGCGTTCTGTTTTTTTTTCGTGCTTTGTTTGTTGCCGTGCAATTCGTTGTGTACAGGGCAACCGGCGGAAAGGCTGATTCAAGTGCTGGTCACTCCCGACCACACCAATTGGTTGTATCAACCGGGAGAAAAAGTGAAATTCAAAGTAGCTGTACTGAAATGCAATATTCCACAGGATCATCTGGAAGTGCGTTATGAGATTTCGGAAGATATGATGAAACCTCATCAGACAGGTAAACAACCTTTTGAAGAATGAAAACTCGAAATTAATGCAGGTACAATGAAAAAAGAGGGTTTCCTGCGTTGCCGTGCTTTTTTGTCAGTTATCAAGGGCGTGAATATGTGTAGCGTAGCTACCGTCGGCTTTGATCCGGAGAAGCTACAACCGACTACCCGTTGCCCGCCGATTTTCTTTTTGAATTCTGGAAGAGCACCAAAGAAGCCGCTGAAAAGTGGGCGCTGGAACCTATAATGACTTTATTGCCGGAAAAAGTGTACGGACAAAGTGAATGTATATCATGTTTCTTTTTGCGAATAATGACTATGCATCCCGCATGTATGGCATCCTTTGTGTGCCGAAAGTTTCCCGGAAAATATCCTACCATCTTGAAAGTACCGGGTGCGGGTATCCGCGCATATAACGGGGAGCCCGAACGTGCCGGAAATGGTTTTATCATTTTGGAGATCGGTATTCACGGCATTCCGGTCAACCTGACGGGGGATGTATATCACCGACTTTATAACGTACCTTTGAAGAATTACCATTCATTCAATACGGACGATCGGGATAAGTATTATTATAAACGGGTTTATACAGGCTGTGTAAGAGCCATTGATTTCATTTACACACTTCCCGAATTTAATGGTAATCTGGCAACTTTCGGTGGAAGTCAGGGCGGAGCACTTTCCATAGTGATTGCCGGACTGGATAACCGTGTCAAAGGATTAGTTTCTTTCTATCCGGCTTTGTGTGATATTGCAGGCTATGCTCATGGTCGCGCAGGAGGTTAGTACGCACATGTTTAAGGATGAAAGGAACCGGACACCGGAGAAGATTAAAACCATTCAGTACTTTGATGTAGTCAACTTTGCCCGGCAGGTTAAAGTACCGGGATTCTATACTTTCGGTTATAATGATATGGTCTGTCCGCCTACCACCACTTATTCGGCTTACAACATGATTAATGCTCCGAAAGAGTTGTTCGTGGCGAAACGACTGCCCATTATGCCTATGCAGAGCAGTGGAGTGCTGCCTGGAACTGGGTGATGAATTTCCTGAAGAATGAATCGAGAAACGAATAATGTATAAATACCACAAACTAATAGATAAATGAAAATAGGTAAGAAATTAAATCTATGTCTGTTGTTGCTGATCGCTTTTGCAGGAAGCGTTGCGGCACAAGAACTGATAACGAATGTCTACGGTCGTGACATTCATTCACTGAATGGTAAAATGGAATGCCATTATCGACCTGTACGATCAGGGACAACGAATGAAAATCTATGAAAATCAGCAACCGAAAGGAAATACTGATTTCTACGAATATGCATTCGAAGGCGGCTTGCGTCTTAATGTCCCGAGACTGGAACTCGCAGTCGCCCGAACTGAAAAATATTATGAGGGTACTGTATGGTATGCGCGTCATTTTGATGCCAAACGTCTGGCAGACAAGCGTCAGTTTCTTTATTTTGGTGCTGTCAGCTATCGTTGCAAAGTCTACCTGAACGGAAAAGAAATAGCAGAACATGAAGGTGGCTTCACCCTTTCCAAGTAGAAGTGACGGACCTGTTGAAAGATGGCGATAACTTCCTGGCAATAGAAGTGAACAATCGTCGTACCAAAGGACGCCATTCCTGCTATGGCGTTCGATTGGTGGAATTATGGCGGCATCACAAGAGATGTGTTGCTGGTGAAAACTCCCCGCACATTTATAGAAGATTACTTCATCCAACTGGATAAAAATGCTCCCGACCGGATCATTGCCCGTGTACGTCTTTTCTGATAAAAGGCAGGTGAAAAGGTGACAGTCGCCATCCCCGAACTTAAAAAATCAATGCGGAACTTACCACTGATGCGGAAGGAAAAGCGGAAACCGTATTGAATGCAAAGAAACTGCAACGCTGGTCGCCCGAAGAACCGAAACTCTATGGGTGACTGTATTTCTTCAAGTACCGACCGCGTGGAGGAACAAATCGGCTTCCGTAACATCACAGTGAAAGGAACGGATATTTACCTGAACGGGAAACCGACATTTATGTGTTGCATCTCTTTCCATGAGGAGATTCCGCAGCGCATGGGACGTGCTTTCTCGGAAGCCGATGCAGCTATGTTGCTGAATGAAGCTAAGGCGCTTGGTGTGAACATGATTCGTCTGGCACATTATCCGCAGAATGAATACACGGTACGCTTGGCAGAAAAGATGGGTTTCCTTCTCTGGCAGGAAATTCCTATTTGGCAAGGCATTGACTTTACAGACAAAGATACCCGTAAGAAAGCACAGAAGATGCTTTCTGAAATGATAAAGCGCGATCAGAATCGTTGTGCAGTAGGTTACTGGGGTGTTGCCAATGAAACACAGCCTTCCAAAGAACGGAATGATTTTTTGACTTCCCCTGCTTGAAACAGGCAAACAACTGGATACTACCCGTCTGTATGTCGCCGCTTTTGACCTTGTGCGCTTTAACAGTGAGAAACAGCGTTTTGTAATGGAAGATTCCTTTACTTCCCAATTGGATGTCGTAGCAATCAATAAATATATGGGCTGGTATCATCCATACTTGTTGAACCGAAAAGATGCAATTGGGAAGTAGTGACGGACAAACCGTTGATTTTCTCTGAATTTGGTGGTGAAGCACTGTACGGTCAGTCCGGCGATGAGAATGTAGTCAGCTCCTGGAGTGAAGAGTATCAGGCACGTCTGTATAGAGACAATATCCGTATGTTCGACAATATCCCTAACCTGCGTGGAGTATCTCCCCTGGATTCTGTTCGACTTCCGTTCTCCGTTCCGTTTCCACCCCACTAATCAGGATGGCTGGAACCGCAAAGGGTTAATATCCGATCAGGGAATGCGCAAGAAGGCATGGTATCTGATGAGAGATTATTACATGAAAAAAAAAATAACTAAAAGTACTTATGATAAAGCATTTCAGAATAAAGAATAATTTTCTGTTGAGCGGATTATTCTTTTTAGTAACGTTATTTTCTGTTGGCAGTTCGTTGGTTTCCTGCTCGGACTCGGAGAAGATTGTAACCCAGACAGAAGAAAAAAAAATAGTATATGTAGATGGAAACTGGATGGTGGTTGCTTCTAAGGGAAGTCACTGTCATGACTGGTGAATCTGTCACTCTGAACGTATCGGTTGGTGGTGAAGAAGAGCTGAAACCGGAATATACCTGTACTTCAAAGATGCAAACATCGCTACAGTAGCTGTCAGCGAAGATAATTTAATAGCATTATTATTACGGGTGTTGCGGATGGTAGCACAGCGATTTCTATCGAATGTCCTACAAATACAAAAACCGCTAGTTGCTACAATTCCGGTGACCGTAAAGCAAAAATGCTATACGAATACTGGCAATTGGCAATAGTTTCTCGCAGGATGCCGTTGAGCAATATCTGTATGAACTGGCAGAAGCGGCAGGCTATGAGTTAATTATCGGAAATATGTATATTGGCGGCTGTGACCTGGATAAGCATTGGGCTAACTTCCAGTCGGATGCCGCTGCTTATGAATATCGTAAAATAGTAAAAGGCGAGAAAGTAGGTAAAACCGGTTATAAACTATCACAGGGATTGGCGGATGAAAACTGGGATTATATCAGTCTGCAACAGGCGAGCGGTAAAATCCGGTAAATACGAAACATATACGGTATTGGCTGATTTGATTGCAGGAATAAAAGGAACGTTGTCCGAAAGCTAAACTGCTGTGGCATCAGACTTGGGCATACGCTTCCAGTTCCACTCATGAAAGTTTCCCGGATTATGATAGCAACCAGATGACGATGTATTCTTCTATCGTAACGGCTGCACGACAGGCTATGACGAATCATACGGATTTGAGCCTGTTATTTGATTCCTTTGGGACAGCCATACAGAAACGCATTCCTGGGTGATGCATTCAACCGTGACGGTTATCATCTGGAGGTTACTTACGGGCGATACTGCTGCCTGCACCTGGTTTGAGATGATTACGGGACAAAACGTTGTTGGCAACCCGTATGCTCCCCGAAACGATTGACCCGCAGGTAGTGAAGATTGCACAAAATGCTGCCCATTACGCTGTGCAGAAACCTGATGAAGTGACCGATTTGGTTGACTTCAAGCAACCGGAGATATCTGACACCGACTTGAAAGCCCCCATCTATATTGATTTCGGTCCGACTTCACTTTTCTGCCACTCCGTGGAATAATATAACTTCTCATCAGGAAAGTTCAACCACCGCCTGGATAAAAAGATGTGGAAAACAATTATACGAATATTGGTGTCAGAGTGCTTGACGGATTTACTGCGACTCATGCTGGAGTCGGTTCCGGAACTCCTAGCCCAGTGACGGTGGATGGCGTGGAATTTCCTCTGACTGCATGGAAAGACGGTTTGTTAGTGAAAGGAGAGAAAAACCAGGGTGATGTAGGTCCAGGAAGAATAGAAATCTCTCAACTGGATGTAGCCCGGAAATATAATTTCACTATTTTAGCCATCCGTTTCAATGGAAGCTTAAAGACGCCCGTATCTCTTCTTATAAATTGGTAGGTAAAACGGAGAGCGCGGTTAAAGAAGTGAAGACAGGTATCAAGGATGCTGCCTCGTTGCTGCCGCAAACTTCGAGGAGCACATTGCCAAGTTTGAGAATGTAGAACCGGATTCGGAGGGAAAGGTCATTGTCGAGGTGAAAGGGCTTGATACCGGTAGTGCCGCGGAAGGACATATCAATGCACTATGCATTTAGCCTGGCGAAATAAGGTTTGTTTTTTATCATATTGATTACAATGAAGCAATATAGAAATATAGTGATTTGTATGTGCATACTGCTCCTTCTTGCCGGAGGAGCATATGCCCAGCAAAAAAAACGGTCAGAATACTTGCCATTGGCAACGCCTTTCCCAAGATGCCGTTGAGCAATATCTGCATGAACTTGCGGAAGCCGAAGGCATTTCAACCATAATCGGCAATATGTTTATTGGTGGCTGTTCTCTGGAACGCCATGTGAAGAATGCACGTGAAAATGCTCCTGCCTATGCCTACCGGAAAATCGGTACGGATGGAAAGAAACGGGAAAAAGGCAAGATGTCTTTGGAAATGGTGTTGGCGGATGAAGACTGGGATTATGTCAGCCTGCAACAGGCAAGTACTTTTTCCGGAATGTATGAGACGTATGAAGCCCTCTTCCCGAACTCATAGAGTATGTAAAAGCCCGTCTTCCCAAGAAAACAAAGTTGATGCTGCACCAGACTGGGCATATGCATCCACTTCCAATCACGGTGGATTTAAAAACTACAACCGCGATCAACTGACGATGTATCACGCAATTGTAGATGCAGTGAAAAAAGCAGGTAAGGCATATAAGATTAAGATGATTATCCCTACGGGCACTGCCATACAGAATGCCCGTACCTCTTTCATTGGCGATCATATGAACAGGGACGGACATCATCTGATGTGTCCGGACGTTATAGGCTGCCGCACCTGGTTCGAACGAATCTTCAAACGCAACAATCGGGAAATGTCCGGAATCTGGATGAGGCTCGAAAAGCTGTTGCCAGAAAGCCATGCAGCAGTGAAGCATCCGTAAAAGGTGACTGATTTATAAAGACGATAAAAAAGAAGCCATGTTGTGGCTGTCTGATAAAAGCTACTCTTTATATACTAATTAACCGACGAAAACACCGATGAGAAAAAAGTATTGGTTTACGGATTATGTTTGCTAGGTTCTATAAACTCCTTTCGGCAAAAGATAAAAAAAGATGTTGCACTATATAAAGATCCGAGGTGCTCCGATAGAGAAACGCGTAAATGATCTCCTATCCCGCATGACTTTGGAAGAAAGTGATGAAAGTTTTAATCAATATACCCTGGGACGGAATAACAATGTGAATAATGTAGGTGAAGAAGTGAAGAAAGTGCCCGCAGCAGAATCGGTTCTCTGATTTACTTCGAAACAAACCCGAACTGCGTAATAATATGCAGAAGAAAGCGATGGAGGAATCCCGCCTGGGTATTCCTATTATTTTCGGTTATGACGCGATTCATGGATTCCGTACCGTGTATCCTATTTCGTTGGCGCAGGCTTGTTCCTGAATCCGGATTTGGTGGAACAGGCGTGTGCTGTATCTGCACAGGAAGCGCGTATGTCGGGAGTGGACTGGACGTTTCGCCGATGATTGACGTGGCTCGTGATCCCCCGTTGGGGACGTGTGGCAGAGGGTTATGGTGAAGATCCTTATACAAACGGGGTATTCGGTGCAGGCTTCCGTCAAAGGTTATCAAGGAGATGACTTGTCAGCAGAAAACCGTATGGCAGCTTTGTCTGAAACATTATGTAGGTTACAGGGCATCCGAAGCCGGGCGTGACTATGTTCTATACCGAGATATCCAAACAAACTCTTTGGGATACTTATCTGCTCCCTTACGAGATGGGGTGAAAGCCGGTGCGGCAACTCTGATGAGTTCTTTTAATGATATCAGCGGTGTACCGGGTTCGGCAAACCCTTATACTATGACCGAGATATTAAAGAACCGTTGGAGACATGACGGTTTTATCGTTTCCGACTGGGGAGCTATCGAACAGTTAAAAAAATCAGGGATTGGCAGCAACCAAAAAGGAAGCAGCCCGGTATGCGTTTACCGCCGGTCTTGAAATGGATATGATGTCTCATGCTTATGACCGTCATTTGCAGGAGTTGGTAGAAGAAGGCAAGGTATCAATGGCTCAAGTGGATGAAGTTTCTGTCCGCCGTGTTCCTACTTTTGAAATTCCGTCTCGGCTTTGTTCGAACGTCCTTATACTCCCGCAACAAGAGAAAGAACGTTTCTTCCGTCCGAAAAACATGGATATTGCTGCCCGGCTTGCGGCAGAATCCATGGTCTTGCTGAAAAACGAAAACAAACGTTTACCACTGACAGAAAAAGAAGATTGCCGTGATAGGTCCTATGGCAAAAAATGGCTGGGACTTGTTAGGGTTCCTGGCGTGGTCACGGAAAGGATACCGATGTTGGTAATGCTTTATGATGGTTTGGCTGCTGAATTTGCAGGAAAAGCCGAACTGCGTTATGCGCAAGGTTGCAATACAAAAGGAGATAACCGCGAAGGATTTGCAGAAGCATTGGAAGCTGCACGCTGGTCTGATGTTGTTGTTCTTTGCTTGGGCGAGATGATGACTTGGAGCGGAGAGAATGCTTCCCGTTCTTCCATCGCACTACCACAGATGCAGGAAGAACTGGCAAAAGAACTGAAGAAAGTCGGCAAGCCTGTCGTACTGGTATTGGTCAACGGTCGTCCGTTGGAATTAAACGTCTGGAACCGGTTTCTGATGCTATACTGGAAATCTGGCAGCCGGGTGTGAATGGCGCACGTTGCCGATGGCGGGGAATTGTCGGACGTATCCCTTCCATTAAGCTTGCCATGACCTTCCCTTATTCAACGGGGGGGCAAATTCTATTTATTATAATCGCCGTAAGAGCGGACGTGGACATGGATTCTATAAAGATATAACAAGCGATCCGTTATAGGTCCTTTCGGGCATGGATTAAGTTATACCGAATTTAAGCCGGCACCGTTACCCCTTCTGTTACTAAAGTGAAGCGTGGCATCGATTGTCTGTAGAAGTGACTGTCACTAATGTCGGTGCTCGCGATGGAGCAGAGACTGTTCATTGGTTTATATCCGATCCGTATTGCTCGATTACCGCCCGGTGAAAGAACTGAAAACACTTTGAAAAACAGTTGATTAAAGCCGGAGAAACGAAGACTTTCCGTTTTGACATAGACCTGGAACGTGATTTCGGTTTTTGTCAATGAGGATGGTAAACGGTTCCTTGAAGCCGGAGAATATCATATTTTGGTACAGGGACAGACCGTTAAAATAGAACTGATAGACTAGTTGGTTTTTTAACAATGCTATATTAATACAAAAATCACCATGAAAAAGAAAATAGGGAGGCATAGGTTTATGTATGCTTGCATGGAGCATATTAACCTGTGCGCAGACAATCACTCCCCAAGCCGAACAACGTGCCAGGGAAATTGTATCTAAAATGACTTTGCAAGAGAAAATAGAGTATATCTCCGGATATACCAGCTTTGCTTCGTGCAATCCCCCCGTCTGGGGATTCCTGAAAATAAAACTGGCGGACGGACCGCAGGGAATTCGTAATCATGCCCCCAAGAGCACCCCTCTATCCTTCCGGAATACTTTCCGCTTCTACCTGGAACCGGAGTCTGCTTTATCAACTGGGGCAAGGATTGGGACAGGATGCCAAAGCCAGAGGAGTGAATATACTGCTCGGACCGGGAGTAAATATCTACCGTGCCTCCATGTGTGGACGTAACTTTGAATATTTCGGTGAAGACCCTTACTTGACGGGTGAGACAGCCAAGCAATATATTCTTGGCGTGCAATCGGAAGGAGTTATTGCCACCATCAAGCACTTTGCAGCTAATAATCAGGAATGGAGCCGTCATCATGCCAGTTCGGACATAGACGAACGTACTTTGCACGAGATTTATTTTCCGGCTTTCGGAAAGCTGTACAGGAAGCGAATGTAAGTGCTGTAATGAACAGCTATAATCTTCTGAACGGTGTCCATGCTACCGAACATAAATGGTTGAATATTGATATCTTGCGTAATCTTTGGGACTTCAAAGGTATTCTTGATGTCGGACTGGACTTCGGTATATTCCGCTATCGGAGCAGCTAACGCCGGACTTGACCTCGAAATGCCGAAAGACGTTTTATGAATGTCGACAATCTTATACCTGCTATCAAAAACGGTACGGTGACAGAAGAAACCATCAATCTGAAAGTGCAGCATATCTTGCAGACCTTTGATTGCTTACGGCATGCTGGATAAGGAACAGAAAGACAGTAATATTCCGTTGGATAATCCTTCTCTCGCCAGACAGCTTTAAAACTGGCACGCGAGGGAGTAGTATTGTTGAAGAATGAAGCAAACTTGCTCCCGTTGAAAGGAAAAACTGCCGTAATGGGTCCTAATGCCGACCGCATTCCTACGGGTGGTGGAAGTGGTTTTGTAACTCCATTTTCTACGGTATCGTTAGTGAGGACTGAAAAAACTGAAAAAAAAAGAACCTCGTTCTGTTGACGGATGATGTGATTTATGAAGATATTCTTCACGAATTTTACGCGGATGCCGCTCGGCAGACGAAAGGATTTAAAGCCGAATATTTTAAGAATAAAAACGCTTTCGGGACAACCGGAGGTCATTCCGTACAGAAGCATCAGTTGATTATGACTGGCAATATGGAGCACCACTGGAAGGTTTTCCGAAGATGGATTTTTCTGTCCGTTGGACAGCCAGTTATATGTCCCAAAAGGCTGGATGGATTATTAAACTATCCATTGGTGGCGATGATGGTTATCGCCTGTTTGTGAATGATAAGCATATTACAGGCGACTGGGGGTAATCATTCATATTCAAGCCGTGAAGTGGAACTGCCGGTTGAGGCAGGTAAAGAATACCGCCTTCCGAATGAATCGAGTTTTGATAATATCTCTTCAGCAATTATCCGTTTTAAAGCTTATCCAGGCTGAATGAAGAGAAACTTCGTCAAGGATTGGCAAAGGTGGATAATGTGTTGTATTCTGTACTGGTTTCAATAGCAATACAGAAGGAGAGGGGTTCGATCGCCCGTTTGCTCTGTTACGGTATCAGGAATTATTCATTCAGAAAGTAGCTTTCTGCATCCGAATCTGGTAGTAGTGTTAAATGCTGGCGGTGGAGTTGACTTTTACCTCTTGGCATGAGGCTGCAAAAAAAGCGATTTTGATGGCATGGTATCCCGGACAGGAGGGTGGACAGGCAATAGCCGAAATATTGACTGGAAAGATTTCTCCGAGTGGTAAGTTGCCGATTTCTATCGAAAAGAAATGGGAAGATAATCCGGTGCATGACAGCTATTATGAGAATCTGAAAGCGGAAATTAAACGTGTCGATTATTCAGAGGGTGTTTTTGTTGGCTATCGGGGATATGACCGTTCGGGTAAAGAACCTTTTTATCCATTTGGCTATGGGTTGTCTTATTCTACTTTCGCTTATAGTAATTTCTTAGCTGTGGAGAAAAACCGGTGAACATCAGGTGACGGTTAGCTTTGATATAAAGAATACAGGAAAAATGGATGCTTCGGAAATAGCCCAGGTATATGTGCATGATGTAGAATCTTCCTGTTCCCCGTCCTTTGAAAGAACTGAAAGGCTATGATAAGGTGTTCTTGAAGAAAGGAGAGACACAACGCCTTTCTATTGTATTGAATGAAGACGCATTTTCTTATTACGATATGAATCAGCACCGCTTTGTAGTGGAAAAGGGGGTGTTTGAGATTCTTGTAGGCCCGGCTTCCAATCAATTACCTTTAAAGGCTGCGATTGAATTATAATTACTGAATAGTGAACTGACAAATAAATAATTAAAACTTAATCGACTCTATAAAGTTTGAAAATGCAAAAACATCTTGCACCTTACACTAATCGGATTCAATTAGCTGATATACAATTGTTTTATGCAGTGCAAGATACGGTTGCAGATGTGTGTAAGATCCTTTATCTCACACGCTGTCTCGTGTGTAAGAATCTTGGCATATTTATAGAAGACTATGTAGTAATTTGTAGAATCCATGCATCAAATGTCTTGTTCATGCCGGTAAACAATCTGTTTCAAAGGCGCAAAACAATCTGTTTCAACGTGTGAAACAATCTGTTTCGAGGCACGAAACAAAGTG
>VOFJ01000045.1_pt1 | contig 42000 bp, 35 predicted proteins | sample 5384081 | NCBI WGS metagenome assembly VOFJ01 (sample SAMN12384729, study PRJNA508395) | human gut metagenome | isolation source: healthy gut I | host: Homo sapiens
TGGCTGGAGCGTACCGTGGACGAGAGCGGCTTTAGCGTGCGGTACAAAATACCCAAAGGCTATATTTCCGGCAGTGACCCCACGCCCACGCTGAGCATCGCCCTGCCGGAGATAGAACTGGAACAGATAGAGCTGAATCTGAACCTGGGCAGCGCCGACCTTGGTACACTGAAAGCCAAAAGCATACAGGCAGACCTTGCCCTCGGCAGCCTGTATGCGGATGAGCTGCAAACCGGGCAGCTGGATGCAACGCTTGCCCTGGGCAGTGCAGAGCTTGGCACCGTGCAGGCAGAGCGCGTGACGATTGAAAACGCCCAGGGCGATGTGACGATCAGCCGCCTGGTGGGGGCCAGCCAGGTGCAGGTAACCGACCAGCTAGGCAATATTGCCCTGACCCTGGGGGAAAAGGCAGACGGTTACAGCGTGCAGGCTGCGTGCGGCCTGGGCAGCATTACGGTAAGCGGCGCCAAGCAGGCAAGCCCCCTTACAGCGCCAACAGCAAAGCAGCCAACGCTGTGATTCTGGATGCCGCGCTGGGGGATATTACCCTGAACTTTGAGGAATGAGCGGGGAAAAAGAGCATCACATGTGCGGCATGCCGGAAGGCGTTTGGAGCCCGTTCCAAACGGCGGACGGGTGCCGATGTGCAAAATGTTTTGATTAGTCATACTCTTGTGCCTGGCCATGGTGCAGTTTATACAACTTTTGCCCAAAAGGCCAAAAAAAGATTTAATACAACAAATTTTGCATATTGTACGCGAATGTGGTACAATAACCAATAAGCAAATCAGGCAACGAAAAGGGTAAAGGAGAATTGCGAAATGGCGTATTATTTTAGTGAACCGTCCCGTACCTTCGGCGAGTATCTGCTCGTCCCCGGCTATTCCTCTTCGGAGTGCATCCCCACGGCTGTCAGCCTCAAAACCCCGCTGGTCAAGTACCGCAAGGGCGAAGAAGCCTGCCCCCTGACCATGAACATCCCCATGGTTTCGGCTATCATGCAGTCCGTTTCCGGCGAAAAGCTCGCCATTGCCCTTGCCAAGCAGGGCGGCGTTTCTTTCATTTACGGCTCCCAGTCCGTTCAGTCCGAGGCTGATATGGTTCGCCGTGTCAAGGCTTACAAAAAGGGCTTTGTTACCTCTGATTCCAACCTGCCGCCGGAGGCTACCCTGGCTGATGTGTTGGACCTGAAAACCCGTACCGGCCATTCCACCGTTGCCATCACGGCTGACGGCACCCCCCACGGCAAGCTGCTGGGCATTGTGGCATCCCGTGACTACCGCCTGTCCCGCATGAGCACCGATCTGAAAGTGACTGAGTTCATGACCCCGCTGGACAAGCTGGTTACCGCACCGGCCAACACCAGCCTGCATGACTGCAACGATATCATCTGGGATAACAAGATCAACTCTCTGCCGCTGGTAGACGAGCAGGGCAACCTGCAGTATATGGTTTTCCGCAAAGATTATGATTCCCACAAGGAACATGCCAATGAGCTGCTGGATGCCAACAAGAGCTATGTTGTCGGCGCCGGCATCAATACCCGCGACTATGCCGAGCGCGTGCCCGCCCTGGTGGATGCCGGCGTGGATGTGCTCTGCATCGACTCTTCCGAAGGTTACAGCGAATGGCAGTCCCGTACCATCGCCTGGATCCGTGAGCATTACGGCGACAAGGTAAAGGTCGGTGCAGGCAACGTGGTGGACCGCGAGGGCTTCCTGTTCCTGGCAAAAGCCGGTGCAGACTTTGTCAAGATCGGCATTGGCGGCGGCTCCATCTGCATTACCCGCGAAACCAAGGGCATTGGCCGCGGCCAGGCAACCGCCGTTATCGAGGTTGCCAAAGCCCGCGATGAATACTATGAGCAGACCGGCATCTATATCCCTATCTGCTCCGATGGCGGCATTGTGCATGACTACCACATCACCCTGGCATTGGCAATGGGCGCTGACTTTGTTATGCTGGGCCGTTACTTTGCCCGCTTTGATGAATCCCCCACGAACAAGCTGCGCGTTGGCGGCAACTATGTGAAGGAATACTGGGGCGAAGGTTCCAACCGTGCCCGCAACTGGCAGCGCTATGACCTTGGCGGTGCCCAGAAGCTGAGCTTTGAGGAGGGCGTTGATTCTTACGTTCCGTATGCCGGCCCGCTGGCCGATGGCGTGCAGACCACGCTGTACAAGGTGCGTTCCACCATGTGCAACTGTGGTGCGCTGTCCATCCCGGAACTGCAGCAGAAAGCCCGCCTGACGGTCGTTTCTTCCACCTCCATTGTGGAAGGCGGCAGCCATGATGTTATCCTGAAAAACAACCCGAACAATGTTTAAGCTGTTCCGGGTTGGGGCACCACGGCCAGCAGAATTTGCGCTTGCAATCTGATAGGATTTGTGGTATTATAACCAACATGAGATGCAAAGGGGCAGCTACCAATACAGCTGCCCTTTTTTGCACTTTTGCGGGTTCAGGCGGTAACATTGTGCGTTTTAACCGCCTGGGGCCGGGGACTCAGCCCCAAAACAATCAGGGACGCGGCAGAATGGCTGCGCCAATTAAGAGAGGGAAAGAATTATGAAAAAATTTGCCTGCGCTGCGCTGAGCACTGCACTGCTGGCCAGCATGCTGGCTGCCTGCGGCAGCTCCGCATCCACCACCCCAGCGGCTTCCTCCGCTGATACATCCTCCGATACCGGGGCATCTTCCACCGAAGCTGCCGCTTCCACCGGGGCTGCAGCAGATGGTTCGCTGCACGTTGCCATGAACACCGATATCCAGACGATGGATGTGCACAAGACCAACAACGACTACATGGTGCCGCTGAATATCTTTGACCGCCTGTTTGAGATCAAAAACCAATGCGGACGGCTCCACTGAGCTGGAGAAGAGCCTGGTGGAAGACTACACCGTTTCGGACGATGGCCTGACCTATGATTTCACCCTGCGCAGCGGTGTTACGTTCTCTGACGGCACCCCGCTGACCGCCAACGATGTCAAGTATACCTTTACCCGTATGCTGGCCCTGCCGGATAGCGTGCAGACGGATTATGGCTCTGCCATTGCCGGTGCGGAAGCTGTGATGGATGGCACCGCCACCGACCTGGAAGGCATTCAGGTGATTGATGACACCCACTTTACCGTTACCCTGTCGGATCCGTTTGCCGGTTTCCTGTATGAGCTGGCAACCGCTTCCTGCTCCATCATGAGCGAGAAGAATGTGGAGGAAGCAGGCGACCAGTTTGGTATGGACTGCTCCAAGACCATCGGCTCTGGCCCGTATGTGGTCACCAGCTGGACCCGCGACAGCAGCATTGTGCTGGATGCCAACCCCAACTACTGGGGCGAAAAAGCCCAGCGTGCAGCATGTGGAAATTTCCATCGTGCCGGATTCTTCCACCATGAGCATGATGTTCCAGAACGGTGAGCTGGATATCCTGGACTGCGATTACATTGACGCTGCCGTTGTCAACTCTACCTACAAGACCCAGTATGCCGATGATATCGTAACCTCCAACCGTCTGGGCACCACCTACATGGCTCTGAACGAGAATGTGGAGCCGCTGAACGATGTCAAGGTCCGCAAGGCCATCCAGATGGCCATTGACCGCCAGACCATTCTGGATACCGTGTATAACGGCGATGGCAGCCTGGTGGACGGCATTTACCCCAAAGGCCTGATCGGCTACACCGAGGACAACGAGGGTTGGCTGAAGTACGACCCCGAACAGGCCAAGAGCCTGCTGGCCGAAGCCGGTTACGCGGATGGCTTTACCATGGAGATTGCTGCCGATAACTCCAGCAGCGATTCCACTCTGCTGGTCATCCAGATCGTGCAGCAGTACCTGCAGCAGATCGGGATTAACGCCGAGATCAAGAGCTATGACCCCGCCAGCTGGCTGGATCTGCGCAAGAGCGGCGATATGGTCAGCTTTGTCAGCTCCTGGACGGCCGACTATAACGACCCGGATAACTTCATTTACACGTTCTTCGGTACCCCCCGAAAAGAGCAATGTGCGCAGCCTGAACTACTTTAACACCGACGTTATGAGCCGTGTTGCTGCCGCCCGCGGCATTGTGGACGACACCGAACGCCTGACCGAGTACGCCGCGCTGGAAAAGCAGATCGTGGAAGAGGACGCCGCATGGGTACCCATGTTCAGCCGTTCCCACCTGTTTGTTAAGGGCGACCGGGTCGCCTCCTTCACCCCGCACTGGGCCGGTTATAACGATACCCAGTATATCAACGTTACCTTGAAGTAATTTTTGGACAAAAAAGTTACAAATAATGCAATGCAGGCTGCGACCACAGGTTGCAGCCTGCATTTTTTATGTTATAATTTTAATGCTTGTATATTTTACAGCATAAAAGTGTAAAAATATACAGTCGCTCAAACAGACTGTCCATAAGGTAAAACTGCATTCTGCCTGGCAGGGACCGTAAGGGCGCACATTGTGCGCCCACGAACCTGAAAAAACTTAGGGCAACACCGCACAATTCCCGCCTTGCGGCTTAAGCACCGCTCCGGCAGCTGCGGCACGGCATCTGCGTTGCCAAAATGCTCGATAATGTCGGGTTGCGGTACCCGCATCGTACATCGGGGGCAAAAGCCCCTCGCACTCTGCGACCGCTGCCCCTGCTTCGGTTTGCTGTTTCCCGCCACTGGCGGCGCTCACCTTTGCAGCATCCAGTATTATCTGCGCTTTTGGCTTGGCATCTGCCGCACCTCGCTCGCCGTATCGACACTTAGAATTATGCGGTATTGCCTTTAGCGCTTTTTATAAAAGCGCTGTGCCGAAGCAACGCCTGCGGGGGAAAATGATGTTCACCTGCACAGAGCATGGTTTTAACCGATTGGCAGTTTAGAAACAGCGGCTGTGAGGGACAAAAGGGGAGTGACTCCGTGTGAAAAGCGTGATAAAGCGCATTTTGGGCACCATTCCGGTGCTGATCGGCGTGGTACTGCTCATCTTCATCATGCTGCGCATTGTTCCCGGCAATGCGGCGGCTATGCTGCTGGGTGAACATGTGGACCAGGCCACCATTGACCGCCTGACTGAAGTGATGGGGCTGGATAAGCAGGTGATCGTGCAGTTCTTTGACTATCTGGCCGGGGCGATCCATGGTGACCTGGGCATCAGTTATAAATATAACCGCGCTGTTACCGATATGATCATAGAGGAGTTCCCCTACACGCTGGAACTGGCCCTGCTGGCGGCGCTGTTCGCCTGGGTGCTGGGCCTTGGCACCGGTATTATAGCAGCCATCAGGCAGAACAGCCTTGTGGACCACCTGTTCATGGGCGTTTCGCTGGCTGGCGTTTCCATGCCTATTTTCATGGTGGCGCTGCTGCTGCAATACCTGTTTGCCTTCAAAATCAAGGCATTCCCGCTTACGCTGGATGGTACCTTCCTTTCCATGATTCTGCCCGCCATTGCCCTGGGCTGGAACAGCGCAGGCAGCATTGCCCGTATGACGCGCTCCAGCCTGCTGGAAGGTGATGCAGGCGGATTATATTGATACCGCCCGTGCCAAAGGCCTGCGCAAGCAGGCGGTCATTCTGGGCCATGCGCTCAAAAACTCCATGCTGCCGGTCATTACCATGATGGCATTGCAGTTTTCCGGCATGCTGTCCGGCGCGGTTATCACCGAGAGCATTTTTGCCATTCCCGGCATCGGCCGCCTTGCCACCACAGCAATCCAGAACCGTGATATGCCGGTGCTGCAGGGGACCGTGCTGTTTACCACCGTGCTGGTCATTGCAGGCAACCTGATTGCGGACCTGCTGTATTCTGTGCTGGACCCGCGCATCAGAAAGGAGGCATAAGCCATGGCAGACGAAATGTTGAAAAATGCCCAGCCGCAGGAACTGGAAAGCCAGATCGGCGAAGAGGACGGCCTGAAAGAACAGCTGCTGCGCATGTGCCGCCAGAACAAGCTGGCCGCCTTTTCGGCTGTGCTGATTCTGGTTGTCATCCTGATAGCTATTTTTGCTCCCGTTCTGGCCCCCTATGGTGAGGCTGAGCAGGACCTGATCAGCCGTTTGCAGGGCCCCAGCGCTGCCCACTGGTTTGGCACGGATGAACTGGGCCGCGATGTGTTCTCCCGTATTCTGTATGGTTCGCGCCTCTCGCTTACCATCGGCATTCTGCCCAGCATCATCTCGCTGGTGGTGGGCATCTTCTTTGGCCTGCTGGCCGGTTACTTTGGCGGCTGGGTGGATTATGTCATCATGCGCCTGGCGGATATTATGCTGTCCATCCCGTCCCTGCTGCTGGCCATGGTGGTTATGTACACCCTGGGCCAGTCCACCGTCAACCTGTTTATCGCGCTTTCCCTCACCAGCTGGGCCAGTGTGGCCCGCGTGGTGCGCAGCCAGACCCTGAGCCTGAAGGAGAGCGAATATGTTGAGGCTGCCCGTTCGATCGGCGTCAGCAACGGCAAAATCATGCTCAAGCATATCCTGCCCAACTGCATTCCCTCATTGATCGTTCTGTTTACCCTGAATGTTCCCTCTGCCATTCTGTCTGAAAGCTCGTTGAGCTTTTTGGGCATCGGCGCACAGCCCCCGGCAGCATCCTGGGGCCTGATGGTCAACCAGTCCAAGCAGTTTTTGTTCACCCAGCCCTGGCTGGCCTTGGCACCCTGCATTGCCATTATGATCGTGGTGCTGGCGTTCAACTTTTTGGGTGACGGTCTGCGCGATGTGCTGGACCCCTACATGAAGAACCAGTAACGGCGGGGGAGAAGTAAAAGATGGAAAATAATAATAATGTTCTGGAAATCCGCGGCCTGAACTCCTATTTCTTTACCGAAAAAGGCGTGGCCCCGGCGGTGGATGGCCTGGACCTGGATATTCCCAAGGGCAAGATCATCGGCCTGGTGGGGGAGAGCGGCTGCGGCAAAAGCATGACCGCCAAATCCATTATGGGCTTGCTGAAATACCCCGGCCGCGTGGCGGGCGGCAGCATCCGGTTTGAAGATCAGAGACCTGACCAGACTTTCGGATAAAGAGCTGCGCAAGATCTGCGGCAATGATATTTCGATGATCTTTCAGGAGCCGATGACCAGCCTGAACCCGGTGCTCAAGGTGGGCCGCCAGGTGCGCGAAACGCTGCTGGTGCATAACCCGACCATGAGCAAGGCGGAAGCCAAGCAGCGCGTGGTGGAAATGTTCCAGCGTGTTGGCATCCCCGAAGCGGAAAAGCGCTATGACTGCTACCCGCACGAGCTTTCCGGCGGCCTGCGCCAGCGCGTGATGATTGCCATGGCCATGGTATGCAAGCCCAAGCTGCTGATTGCCGATGAGCCCACCACCGCACTGGATGTGACAATTGAAGCCCAGATCCTGCGCCTGATGAAGGAGCTGCGGGACGAAACCGGCATGAGCGTGCTGATCATCACCCATAACATGGGCGTTGTGGCGGAAATCTGTGACTATGTGTATGTCATGTACGCAGGCAAGATCATGGAACAGGCCGAAACCTTTGAGCTGTTTGACCATACCATGCACCCCTATACCAAGGGCCTGCTGGATTCCATCCCGCGCATTGGCCAGAACGCCGAGCGGCTGCACACCATCCCCGGTGTGGTGCCCAACCTGCTGCACCTGTCGCAGGGCTGCCCGTTCAGCAACCGCTGCGAATATGCCACCGACCAATGCCGCACGGAAAAAGCGCAGCTGCATCCCGTTGCACCGGATCATCAGGTGCGCTGCTTCCGCTGTGAGGAGGAACATCAATGAGCGAGGTAAAACACGAAGTTCTTTTGCAGGCAAAAGGTATTTATAAAAACTTTGAAACCAGCAAAAAAGACCAGGCCGTCCATGCCCTGACTAATGTGGACCTGACCCTGTACCGCGGCGAAACGCTGGCCCTGGTGGGGGAGAGCGGCTGCGGCAAAAGCACCCTGGGACGCACCCTGATCCGCATGCTGCCCGCAACCAGGGGCAGCGTGACCTTTGAGGGGCAGAACATCACCGCCATGAAGGATAAGGAATTTGCCCCCCTGCGCCGCCGGATGCAGATGGTCTTCCAGGACCCGTATGCCAGCCTTGACCCGCGCATGAAGGTGCGGGATATCATTGCCGAACCGCTGGAAACCTATCATGTATGCAAAACCAAAGCCGAAACTACCCACCGCGTGCTGGAATTGATGCAGGCTGTTGGTGTACCGGCAGAGTTTTTGAACCGTTACCCGCACCAGTTCAGCGGCGGCCAGCGCCAGCGCATCGGCATTGCCCGCGCCATTGCGTTGCAGCCGGACCTGATCGTCTGTGATGAACCGGTCTCCGCATTGGATGTTTCGGTGCAGAGCCAGGTGTTGAACCTGCTCAAGGACCTGCAAAAGCAGTACGGCCTGACCTATCTCTTCATCGGGCATGATCTTTCTGTCATCAACTTTATTGCGGACCGCGTCTGCGTAATGTTCCTGGGCCATGTGTGCGAGGTTGCCACCAAGGAAGAGCTCTACAGCCGCCCCATGCACCCCTATACCGCCTTTTTGATGGATGCCATCCCGCAGGCGGATCCACACCGCCGCAACCAGCACCGCCGTGTGCTGATGGGCGAAGTGCCCAGCCCGGTCAACCTGCCGTCCGGCTGCTGCTTCCATACCCGCTGCCCTTACGCAACGGAGCGCTGCCGCACCGAGGTTCCGGAGCTGCGGGAATGGGATGGCCGTATGGTTGCCTGCCACCGCGCGGGCGAAAACTGGGACTGAGATAACACAGTGAGGAAATAACAATGCAGGCAGTAATCAACGTGGCCATAGCGCCGCTTACCACAAACCCGGCCCTCTGGGCACAGAACCCGCAGCAATCCCGTCTGGTGGATGAGCTTTTGCTGGGCATGCCGGTGGAAATTACCGGTGAAGCCGAACAGCACATGGTACCGGTACGCACCTTTTACGGCTATACCGGCTGGGTAGCACAGGATGCTTTGCTGACTGGCCCCAAGGCGGAAGAATGGCTGGTTCAGCCGCAGATGGTGGTCATAGCCCGCTGGGCTGATGTGCTGGCGGAACCCCGTGTGCAGGGGGCCTGCGTGGCTGCTGGCCTGCCCTTGGGCGCCCGCGTGGCCGTGCAGGGGGGGCCGGAAGACGGCTGGCAGGCCGTAACGCTGCCGGATGGCCGCACCGGTTACCTGCGTGCGGACGCGCTGGCCCCGCTGTATACCCAGCCCTGCGAGCAGGACCAGGAAAAGCTGCGTGCAGCCATTGCCCAGGCAGCCAAGCGCTACCTTGGCACGCCCTACCGCTGGGGCGGCAAAACCCCGGCGGGCATTGATTGCTCCGGCCTGTGCAGCATGGCATACCTGCTGTGCGGTATTTCCATCTGGCGGGATTCCGAGCTGAAAGAGGGCTACCCCATCCATCCGGCCCATGTTTCGGATATGCGCGTGGGAGATCTGGTGTATTTCCCCGGCCATGTGGCGCTCTATCTTGGCAATGGAGAGTACATTCATTCCACCGCGCGAGTAGGGGATAATGGTGTTGTGATCAACAGCTTTTACCCGGATTCCCCCCTCTACCGCCCTGACCTGCCCAAGCAGATCACCGCAGTAGGCTCCTGCTTTGCCCGCCGGGAGGCAACCTGATAAAATTGAAATGAAGAAAAGCGCCTCTCTGTGATAGGAACAGAGGGGCGCTTTGATATGGATTTTATAAGGCAATACCGCATAATTCTAAGTGCCGATACGGCGAGCGAGGTGCGGCAGCTGCTAAGCCAAAAGCGCAGATAATACTGGATGCTGCAAAGGTGAGCGCCGCCAGTGGCGGATGCAGCGAACCGAAGCAGGGGCAGCGGTCGCAGAGTGCGAGGGGCTTTTGCCCCCGAAGCACGATGCGGGTACCGCAACCCGACATTATCGAGTATTTTGGCAACGCAGATGCCGTGCCGCAGCCGCCGAAGCGGTGCTTAAGCCGTAAGGCGGGAATTGTGCGATGTTGCCCTAGACGATAAAACATACGTTTTAACGTTCAACACTTTGGCGGGAACTGGTGGATTCGCCAAGCCGCGGTCTAAGCAACAGTCCGCAGGACTGTTGCTTGCCGTCTGCGGACGGCCGACCTGTTCGAATCCTACCAGCTCCAGCACAAAAAAAAGAACCCGCAACCTCAGTTGCGGATCTCTTTTGGTGGGAGCTGGTGGATTCGAACCACCGAAGCATTAAGCAGCAGATTTACAGTCTGTCCCCATTGGCCACTCGGGAAAGCTCCCATATTCATTTGTGCGCCTGCCTTAACAGTGCTTGATTAGTATATCAGAGCCTGAGCAAAAATGCAAGCCCTATTTTGAAAAAAATTGAAGTTTTTTGCTGCAATGCGGGAAAATGGGGTAAAAGATGCTGTATAACGAACAATTTTCGCGCGAGAAGGCACAGTGGTTAATAATTTGAAGAAAAGCCCAAAAAGCCCTTGCTTTTTTGCGGCGGGTATGCTAAAATACTTTTTGCAATGCCAAGGCATTGCCTTATGCGGAAGTGCTGGAATCGGCAGACAGGCACGTTTGAGGTGCGTGTGTCTATGACGTGTGGGTTCAAGTCCCATCTTCCGCACCAACCAAAAGAGCGCTGAATCGTTAAGGTTCAGCGCTCTTTTGGTTTATCAGTACCCACTCTTTCAACAAAGCCTCTCACAACGTACATAGAACAAAACAGGCCGCACAGCCTGCGCCACCTTGGTGGCGGCAGCCGTGCGGCCTGGTCTATTTGAATCATTCGTAGGTGCGGCGTCCGGCAAAAATGCACAGAGGGCGGTTACACTTGCCGGTGCCCATCAGCTGGGTGGCAGCACACAGGGTTGCGCCGGCGCTGGAACAGGCGGGGATGCCGTCATAGAACAGCACCTCCCGTGCGGCGCGCTCGGCATCGGCCGAGGAGACCGTCAGCACGGTATCCACTACATAGGGGTTATAGTTTTCCGGCACAAAACCGGGCCCGATGCCCGCAATGCTGTGGTGGCCAATGAACCCGCCGGAAATGGCGGCGCATTCGCTGGGCTCCACGGCCACAATGCGGATCATGCTGTTCCAGGCTTTCAGGTATTCCGCCACGCCAGTAATGGTGCCGCCGCTGCCCACGCCGATCACCACAGCATCAATCGCATCCCCGGCGGCTTTTAAAATCTGGGGGCCGGTCACACGGCGGTGGTATTCGGGGTTGTCATCATTGGCAAAGTAGTTGGTAAAGTAACCGTTATAGCGGGCGGCGGTGTCCTTGGCAACCTGTTCCAGCGCACGGCGGCCGCCGCTGCCGCATACCACAATGCGCGCCCCAGGTTTTGCAGATGCTGCCTGCGGGAAAGCGGCAGGCTGCTGGGCACCACCAGAATGCAGGGGTGGCCTGTGGTGGCGCAGCTTACCGCAAGGGCAGCGCCAAAACTGCCGGAACTGGCTTCCACCACCGGCATGCCGGGCTGCAATGTGCCGCGCTCGGTGGCAAAAGCCAGCATGGTTTCGGCCACGCCGTCCTTACAAGTGCCGGTAGCGCCGCCAAAATCCAGATATGCCAATATGCTGGAAGCAAGTTCGTGCCGCCCGGAATACCCCGAAAGCCGCACCACCGGGGAACGGTACACGTCCTGATAATAGCTCTGCAATATTGCCATAGCCTGGCAGACCTCCTTGCAAAAATCAGGCAGGGGAGAACACGCAGTCCGTAAAATCCGCCCCGTTCTGTAAATTTCACCCAATATACAACATATTATAGCATATCCGGCGCGGCTTTGTACATGAAAAAAACATATTTTGCCGCAGTTTTTACGGCAAAAATGCTGGGCGGGCACAAAAAGCTGAAAAAAACGCAAAAAACAGCCGGATACCGCACCTTTGGGCCTTGACAGTATGACTTTAGAGTGTTATAATTCAAGAGCTGTAAAGAAAAACACTTTACAGCAGTCAGAGGAACAGACAACACAAAGGGGGCACGGCCGTGGCAGCCAAAGCAGGTAAGGACCTTGGGTTTTCCATCCTGCTGGATTATTACGGCATGGTCCTGACGGAAAAACAGCGCAATATTCTGACAGAATATTATAACGATGACCTTTCGCTGGCCGAAATTGCCGAAAATTATGGCATAACCCGCCAGGGAGTACGGGATGCCATCAAGCATGGCGAAGCGACCCTGATGGAGATGGAGGAAAAGTTGGGCACTGCCCGCCGGACCGAAGCCATTCGGGCAGATCTTGCCCGGCTGGAAGAGCTTGTCAGCGAGGTGCGCGTGTGCAATACTGGGTTGTTTGAACCGGATACCCGTGTTCAGCGGGCTACCGAGGAGATGCTGACCATTATTCACCGCCTTGATACGCAGGAGGAACTGCCCGATGGCATTTGAATCTTTAAGCGAGCGTCTGAACGGCGTTTTCAAAAAACTGCGCGGCAAAGGCAAGCTGAGTGAAGCGGATATCAAGGCTGCGATGCGGGAAGTCCGCATGGCGCTGCTTGAAGCGGACGTCAACTACAAAGTCGCAAAGGATTTCTGCGCGCAGGTTTCGGAGCGCGCCATGGGTCAGGAAGTGATGGAAAGCCTGACCCCCGCTCAGCAGGTTGTCAAGATCGTCAACGAGGAACTGACCAAGCTGATGGGCGGCGAGGAACCCCAGACCCTGCACATCAAAAATAAGGGCCAGACCGTTATGATGATGTGCGGCCTGCAGGGTAACGGTAAAACCACCCATGCGGCAAAGCTGGGCCGCTATTATAAAGCCCAGGGCCGCCGCCCACTGCTGGTAGCCTGTGATATCTACCGCCCCGCAGCAATTGACCAGCTGCGCATTGTAGGCGAGCAGGCAGGCGTTCCCGTCTATGAGATGGGCACCGAAAAGCCGGAAAAGATTGCCAAGCAGGCAGTTGAGTACGCCAAAGACCACGGCTATGATATCGTTATCATTGATACCGCAGGCCGTTTGCAGATTGACGACCAGCTGATGGACGAGCTGGTGCGCATCAAGCAGGCTGTTGAGGTGGATGAGACCCTGCTGGTTGTGGATGCCATGTCCGGTCAGGAAGCCGTCAACGTTGCCAAGACCTTTAACGAAAAGGTTGGCATCAGCGGCGTGGTCCTGACCAAGACGGACGGTGACACCCGCGGCGGTGCGGCGCTTTCGGTTCTGGCCGTTACCGGCAAGCCGATCTACTTCCAGGGCACCGGCGAGAAGCTGGATGCGTTGGAGCCGTTTTACCCGGCGCGCATGTCCAGCCGGATCCTTGGCATGGGCGATGTGCTGAGCCTGATCGAAAAGGCCCAGACCTTGCAGAATGACAAGGAAGCCGAAGAAGCCGCCAAGCGAATGATGGCCAACAAGTTCGATATGAACGATATGCTGACCCAGTTCGCCCAGATCCGCAAGATGGGCGGTGCGTCCGCGCTGTTGGCCATGATGCCCGGCGCCAACCAGATCAGCTCCGAACAGATGGACCAGATCGATGAAAAGGCGCTGCCCCATATTGAAGCCATCATCTACTCCATGACGCCGGAAGAGCGTGCGCATCCTTCCATCATCAACCCCAAGCGCAAGCGCCGCATTGCGGCGGGCAGTGGCCAGACGGTTGAGGACGTGAACAAGCTGCTGCGCCAGTTTGAAGCCATGCAGAAGATGATGAAAAAGGTCAAGCGCAACCCCAAGGGCTTTATGCGCGGTCTTGGCGGAATGAGAGGCCTGCGCTGAGCAGCCTGTTATGAATTTGATATGACCCGTAAGCCTCTTTGGCCCCAGGGTGATATATAAATTGCAAGCCCACGAGGGAAAACCACGGGGCCGTAAAAACAAAATTTTGGAGGATATTTACCATGGTTAAGATTCGTCTGCGCCGCATCGGCGCCAAGAAAGCTCCTTTCTACCGCATTGTTGTTGCTGACAGCCGCTTTGCTCGTGACGGCCGCTTCATCGAAGAGATCGGCTACTACGATCCGACCAAGGAGCCCAGCGTTGTCAAGATCGACGCCGACAAGGCTAAGCAGTGGCTGGCCAACGGCGCTCAGGCTACCGATACTGTTCGTGTTCTGCTGAAGAAAGAGAACATCCTGTAATTAAACGGAGGAACGCCACATGCAGGAACTGCTGATTGCCGTTGCCCGTGGCCTTGTGGAAGATAAGGACGCGGTGCAGGTAACGGTTGACCCCGCGCGTGAGGACGGCACGGTTGTGTACCACCTCACGGTGGCAGAAGGCGACATGGGCCGCGTGATTGGCAAACAGGGCCGCATTGCCAAGGCAATCCGTGTTGTCATGCGTGCCGCCGCCGTCCGCCAGAACGAAAAAGTCGTGGTGGAAATCGGCTGATTTTTGCCACCCAGCACTCTGCCGCTTTGCGCGCAGGGTGCTTTTTATTTGCCGCCGCTTTTGTGTGATTTATTCTAGGAGGTTCCCCCTATGCAAAACTATCTGCCCGCCTGCAAAATTGTTTCCACCCACGGTGTCCGCGGCGAAATGAAAGCCCTGCCGCTGTGCGATGGCGCACAGTTTCTGGCCAAGTTCAAGCGCCTGTACGCTGCCGCAAACGGCAGCGGCGAAGTTGCGCTGCGCGGGGTGCGCGCCCAGGGCAATATGCTGCTGGTCAAGCTGGCCGGGGTGGAGGATATGGATGCCGCCCGCGCCCAGGTGGGCAAAACCTACTATTTTGCCAAGGCGGATGCCAAACTGCCGGAGGGCCGCTATTTTATTGATGATCTGATCGGCTGCACTGTGCTGCATGCGGACGATGGCCGCACCCTTGGCATCGTTGCAAAGGTGGACCACCCCGGCGTACAGGATATCTATATTGTGCGCGATGCAGCGGGGGAGGAGCACTGGATCCCTGCCGTGCCGGAGTTTGTGGTGGATGTGAATATTGCGGCCCGCACGGTAAAAATGCGCCCCATTGCGGGTATGTTTGATGAGCCGGTCAACGGCGATGAGGAGTAATTGATGCGCATTGATATTGTCACCCTGTTCCCGGAACTGTGCGATGGCTTTTTGAGCACCAGCATCCTGGGCCGTGCCCGCGCCAAAAACCTGTTTGAAGCGCACTGCCACCAGATCCGGGATTACACCAAAAACAAACAGCGCCAGACGGACGATTACCCCTATGGCGGCGGCTGCGGCATGGTGCTGTATGCTCAGCCCATTGCAGATTGCCTGCGCGCTGTGGCGGACCAGTGCGCCCAGCAGGGCCGCGCCAAGCCCCATGTGGTGTTTTTGACCGCCGCCGGGCAGCCCTATAACGAGGAGACCGCCCGCCGGCTTTCCAGCTATGAAAGCCTTGCGCTGGTGTGCGGCCACTATGAGGGCATTGACCAGCGCGTGATTGATACCTTTGGCGATGAGGAAATTTCCATCGGCGACTATGTGCTGACCGGCGGCGAGCTGGCCAGTCTGGTGGTGGCAGACAGTGTCCTGCGCCTGCAGCCCGGCGTATTGGCCGAGGAAAAAGGCTACCAGGACGAAAGTTACTGGGACGGCCTGCTGGAATATCCCCAGTTCACCCGCCCCGAAGTGTGGGAGGGCCAGGCCATCCCGCCCGTGCTGCTGACCGGCGACCACAACAAAATTGATGCCTGGCGCGGCCGCCAGAGCCGGGAACGCACCCGCCAGCGCCGCCCGGACCTGTATGCCCAGTGGTGCGCCACCCACCCGATCGCCCAGATCCCGCGCTGGAAGCGTACCGAGCGTGCCCAGCTGATCAAGACGGATGCCCAGCTGGATGCAGCCGCAAAACTGTTTGCCGAAGGCTGCCGCACCGTCTGCCGGGATGTGTGCACCGAAGCAGGCCTTGCAGAATATACGCCGGAAGCCATGCGCCAGCGCCTGGAAGAAGAGCGCAAGGCGGGCTGGGCATTCTACCTGCACAACACTTCGGATACGCCGGACGGCATGGTGGGTGTCTGCCATAAAACAGGGGAGATCGGCCACCTGTTTGTCACACAATCCGCCCGCGGCAGCGGCATTGGCACAAAGCTGCTGGATTTTGCGCGCAAAAAACTTGCGGAGCACGCCCGGCCCTGGCTGGCCGTGCTGGATGTAAACACGGCGGCCATCGGCCTTTACCGGCGCATGGGCTACCTGCCGGATGGCGTGCGGAACATGTACCAGCCGGGGGTGGATGTAGCATTCTGCAAGCCCTGCAAAGAGCTTGTTATGCGCTATCAGCCCCAGGATTAAGGCTGAACCTGCGGTATTCTGTCGGTTTTTCGTACAGGTTTTGTAGTCTATCTACAATCCGGTTGAAAATAAACTGGTAAAGTTGCACAAGCGGGCCCGGCGCGATTTGTGCCAAATGCGGAATCCTGCCAAAATTGCAAATTTACACTGTACAAAGTCGAACAAATGGGATAAAATATAAACAATCAAGGCGGCACTGATTGTGCAATACCGCCTGAAAGGAGCCCGCGGTAGAGAACTTGGGCGTATCTTTTCATATAAGTAGGAGAGAATAATTATGTACGTTAAAGAAGTTACCGTTGAGAATCAGGTAGGTCTGCACGCTCGTCCGGCCACCTTCTTCATCCAGAAGGCAAACGAGTATAAGTCTTCCATTTGGGTCGAAAAGGAAGAGCGCCGCGTCAACGCTAAGTCCCTGCTGGGTGTTCTGAGCCTCGGCATCGTTGGCGGCACCACCATCCGTATCATTGCTGACGGCACCGATGAACAGGCTGCTGTGGATGGTCTGGTCAAGCTGGTCAACTCCGGCTTCTCTGAATAATCAGATCTTTTGTTTTTGCGGCGGGTGACTGGTCACCCGCCTTTTTTTGTCTGCGCGGCTATGCCGCGCAGACAAAAAATCACTCACCACCCTTATTCAAAAACCATGACAAAACAAGAACTCTACAAAAAAGCCTGTATGCTCCCGCTGCTGCCGGGGGTGTATATCATCCGCGATAAAACGGATACCATCATCTATATTGGCAAAGCCAAGCGCCTGCGCATCCGTGTTTCACAGTATTTCCGCGAGGGCGTGCCCCATGACGCGAAGGTCACCCAAATGATCAACCACGCATTTGCGTTCGATGTCATCGTCTGCCAAAGCGAATTTGAGGCCCTGGTGCTGGAAGCCAGCCAGATTAAGGCCCATACGCCAAAGTATAATATCTTGCTCAAAGATGATAAGGGCTACAGCTATGTAAAGATCACCCACGGCCCCTGGCCGCGTATTTCTGCTGCCCTGCAAAAGGACGATGAGAACGCCGATTATATCGGCCCGTTCACCTCGGCTTTTGCGGTGCGGGAGATGGTGGAAACTGCCCAGAACTGTTTTTTGCTGCCCCGCTGCAATAAAGAGTTCCCGCGTGATATCGGCAAGGGCCGCCCCTGCCTGAATGCCCATATCGGCAAGTGCATGGCCGTGTGCAGCGGCAAAATCACCTGCGAAGCTTACAATGAGGCCGTGCAGGGTGCCCTGCGCATGATCCGGTACGGCAAAAAAGATATCGTCAAGCAGCTGAAAGAGAAGATGCAGGCGGCGTCTGACCGGCTGGATTTTGAAACAGCCGCCCTGCTGCGGGATCAGATCGCGGCCATTGACCGCGTGGCGGCGGGCCAGAAGGTGGTTATGGATGCCGGGACAGAGATGGACGTCATCGCGCTGGCGGGCACCACCCGCGCGGTATGCGCAGCGGTGCTGCGCTACCGGGATGGCCGCCTGACCGATAAGCGGGAGTTCGTCTTTCATGATACGACCGATATCGAAGCCGTGCGGGAGGAATTCCTGCCCCAGTATTATCTGGATGGCGAGACGATCCCAAAAACCATTGCGGTGGATACCCTGCCGCCGGACGCCGAAGCGCTGAACCAGGCGCTGAACGAAGCACGCGGCAGCAAGGTGGAGCTGTATGTGCCCCAGCGCGGCGATGTAGCCAAACTGGTGACAATGGCCTACACGAACGCGGTAGAGCGCCTGGGCCGCGAGAGCGGTCGCTACACCCGCGAGCAAAAGCTGCTGGAAGAAGCCGCCCAGGTGCTGGGCCTGAAAGCCCCGCCGCGGGTCATCGAAAGCTACGATATTTCCAACTGGGGCGATGGCTCCAGCGTGTGCGGTATGGTGGTGTTCAAGGATGGCAAGCCTTACCGCGCCGGCTACCGCCGCTTTAAGATGCGCACCGTTGCCGGTACAGACGACTATGCCTCTATGGCGGAAACGCTTTCCCGCCGGGCTGCGGAGTACGAGGCGGCCCGGCGCGGCGAAAAGCCGGATAATGAAACCAACCAGTTTGCCACCATGCCGGATCTGCTGCTGATCGATGGCGGCCGCGGGCAGGTGAGCGCCGTTAAACAGGCACTGCGCGGCACGGCACTGGAACATGTGCCTACCTTTGGCATGGTCAAGGATGACCACCACCGCACCCGCGCCATTGTGGATGATGCGGGCGGGGAAATCGCCATCAACCGGCACCGCAATATCTTTACCTTTGTGACCAATATCCAGGATGAAACCCACCGCTATGCCAACGATTACCGCAAGCGGATGATGCACAAAAAGTCCTATGCGGCAACCCTGACAGAGCTGCCCGGCGTTGGCCCCAAGACCAGCGCGGCACTGCTGGCACATTTCAAAACCGTAACGGCAGTCAAGCAAGCGTCTATTTCGGACCTGGAAGAGGTCAAGGGCATCAGCCACGCCAAGGCGGAGAACATTTATAATGCTCTGCGCCAGTAAACTCAACGCCGGCAACGGCAGGAGAGGGGAAAACCCGGCTGGATTGCAGGCTGGGTTGTAAAATAAGAATGAATGACGGTAAACTCCCTTGACAAGCGGATTTGAACCATCCATAATGTATAAGGCAACACCGCACAATTCCCGCCTTACGGCTTAAGCACCGCTCCGGCAGCTGCGGCACGGCATCTGCGTTGCCAAAATGCTCGATAATACACAAAGTATTATCTGCGCTTTTGGCTTAGCAGCTGCCGCACCTCGCTCGCCGTATCGGCACTTAGAATTATGCGGTATTGCCATAAGTGCAGCTGTTTATCCCGAATAGGAGTGCTCTGGCTTGAGCTTCCCAGCGGGATGGGTGGCTGCCATATAACAAATGAAAGGCAGGCGGCCGAACATGATGCGTGTGATTGCAGGTACAGCCCGCGGCAAAAACCTTGCTGCGCTACCGGGGGAGGATGTTACCCGCCCCACCATTAACCGCGTAAAGGAGGCAATGTTCTCCAGCGTACAGTTCTCTGTGCCCGGCGCGCGCGTGCTGGACTTGTTTGCAGGCAGCGGCCAGCTTGGCATTGAGGCATTATCCCGCGGGGCCAAGCGCTGTGTTTTCCTGGATGCTTCCCGCGAGGCGATCCAGATCGTGCTGGCCAACTGCAAAACGGCGGGCGTGTTTGCGCAGAGCCGGGTCATCCCGGATGATGCGTTCCACTTTTTGGCCACCACGCAGGAAGAGTTTGATCTTGCCCTGCTGGACCCGCCGTACCACCACGGCACGGTAGCCAAAGCACTGCCGCAGCTGGCAGCGCACATGGCTCCTGGCGGTGTGGTGCTGTGTGAAACAGAACTGGACGCCGAGCTGCCGGAACAGGTTGAGGGGCTTGTTTTGGCAAAACAATATAAGTACGGCAAGATTTTGGTAAGCCGCTATGAGAAAGAGGAACAGCTATGAATGTTGAGGAACTGCTGGATATGCTGGAGGAAACGCTGGAGGAGGGGACCGCTGTGCCGTTTGCCGCCGCCAAGCGTGTGGTAGATGTGGACCGCTGCCGCGATATCGTGGATGAGGTGCGCAATAACCTGCCCGATGAACTGCGCGACAGCAAAAAGATTGTGGCAGACCGCGAGCAGATTTTAAAGAACGCCCAGACCGATGCGGATAACATCATCAAGCAGGCAGAGGAACGCGCACGGGTGCTGGTATCGGACAAAGAGATCACCAAGCGCGCACAGAAGATGGCCGTGGAGCTGGTGAACGCCGCACAGGCACAGGCGAAAAAGATCAACAATGCTTCCGCGGCTTATTGTGAGAATATCCTCAAAAACTCGGAGGAAGTTCTGGCCCGCAGTGTGGCGGATATCAAAAATACCCGCATGAACCTGCGCAACCTGGCCAGCCGCGGCCCCCATGGCCCACAGAAACCGAATCTGTAAAATCGGCCCCTGTGCGGGCTTTGTGAAAGAGATCTGCACGGTTCCTGCCCCGCAAACAACAAATAAGACCGCATTTGTGAAAACTTTATGGCCCGCAGCGCTTTTTGGCGCTGTGGGCTTGCTTTTTGCCCCGCGATTTGGTACTATATAAGTGTTCCAGTGGGTAAAAGTGGGCAGTTTAGGGTTGAAGTGGTGAGTTATCCACACATTCCACAGGGTTGTTAACCGCGAAATTCCGCTGAAACGCTAAAAAAGCGACAGTTCCAACCGGGAAGGGGGCGGGTTCGACAATGTTCATGGGTCAGTATGACTACGCAGTGGACGCAAAGGGCCGTCTGAATTTCCCCGCAAAGTTCCGGGATGGAATGGGCGAAACCTTTATCGTGACCCGCTGGCTGGACCATTGCCTTGCCGCGTTCCCGCCGGAGGAGTTTGAAAAAGTGGCCCAGCGCATTGCCGAAAAAGGTATGGTAAAGGGCCGCAATGTCAGCCGTATGCTGTATTCCTCTGCGGTGGAAGTAACACCGGATAAGCAGGGCCGTATTCAGCTGCCCGCAAAACTGCGGGAATACGCCAACCTGGACCACGATGTGAGCGTGATCGGCAACCGCAACTTTGCGGAGATCTGGAACACCCAGGATTGGGAAGCCCGCCAGGCGGAAAGCGATGAAGATTTTACCGCCGCAATGGAAGACCTTGATTTTTAAGATACAGGCAATACCGCATAATTCTAAGTGCCGATACGGCAAGCGAGGTGCGGCAAATGCCAAGCCAAAAGCGCAGATAATACTGGATGCTGCAAAGGTGAGCGCCGCCAGTGGCGGAAACAGCGAACCGAAGCAGGGGCAGCGGTCGCAGAGTGCGAGGGGCTTTTGCCCCCGAAGCACGATGCGGGTACCGCAACCCGACATTATCGAGCATTTTGGCAACGCAGATGCCGTGCCGCAGCTGCCGGAGCGGTGCTTAAGCCGCAAGGCGGGAATTGTGCGGTGTTGCCTACACTTTGAGCGGGGGTGTACCCCTGCATGTTAAACCGTGTGAAACGGGGAAAGAGGAGAACACCGTGGAATTTAGTCATATCCCCGTTTTGCTCAGCCAATGCCTTGATGGGTTGGCCATTGACCCTGCCGGGATTTATCTGGACGGAACGGCCGGCGGGGCAGGCCACTCAAAGGAAATAGCAAAACGCCTGACCACCGGGCGGCTGATCTCGCTGGATCAGGACCCGGATGCGGTGGCAACCGCTGCCGCAAGGCTAAAGGGCTTACCCGCCCAGGTGGTTCAGGCCAACTTCCGCGAAACCGCCCGCGTGCTAGATGAACTGGAGATCCCCTTCATCAACGGCGCGCTGCTGGACCTTGGCGTTTCCAGCCACCAGCTGGACGATGCCGAGCGTGGCTTCTCCTATCACGCGGATGCCCCGCTGGATATGCGGATGAGCCAGCAGGGGCCCACCGCGGCAGACTTGGTGAACACCCCTGAACCGTGAGGAACTGACCCGCATCCTGCGCGATTATGGTGAGGAACCGTATGCCTGGCAGATTGCGGGTAAAATCGTGAAAGCACGGGGAAGCCCCGATTTTGACGACCCTGCAGTTTGCGGACCTGATTGCATCCGCTATGCCGCCTGCCGAGCGCCGCAAGAACAAGAACCCCGCCCGCCGCAGCTTCCAGGCAGTGCGGATTGCCGTCAATGGGGAACTGGATGCCCTGAACGAGGGGATGGAGGCGATTTTCAGCCGCCTGGCCCCCGGCGGGCGGTTCTGCATCATCACGTTCCACAGCCTGGAGGACCGGCTGGTAAAACAGAAGTTCCGCCGCTGGGCTCAGCGCTGCACCTGCCCGCCGGAGCAGCCTATTTGCACCTGCGGCGGGATGCCCAAAGCTAAACTGGATTACCCGCAAGCCGATTGAAGCGGACGCTGGTGAGTTGGAAGAAAACCGCCGCAGCCGTTCCGCCAAGCTGCGCGTACTGGAAAAATTATAAGCGTGCCAGGAGGGAACATTGGCAGCGCGGCATGGCGCTTTTGTGACCATGCCGCACAGCTTAAGGAAAGCCGAAATTTTACGATACGAGAAAGGGGGCGGCGCCCATGGCTTCCACAGCAGCAGAAATTTCAACCAACAATCATTCCGGTTCCTCCCGCACACCGCGGGTGCGCGTTGTCAAGGGCGGACGCTACGGCCTGAGCAAGGCACGCCAGTTTGCCCGCACGGTGGGCACGGTGCTGGTCATTGCCATCTTTTTTGGTTTGTTTGCCAGCATTGTCGCCAGCCAGGCACGCATCACACAGCTTTCCGGCGAAATTGATGACGCCAAGTCGGAACTGACCAATGCCCAGAGCTATAACGACTATCTGTCCACCACCATGGATCAGATCACCAACAGCACCAGCGTCCAGCAGGAAGCGGAGGATCGGCTGGGGCTGGTTAAAATGGACCCCAGCCAGGTGACGTATGTCCGGCTGGAGGATGAAAGCGTGATCGAACGCGCAGCCGGCACAGCAGACAAGTTTTTTGCCGGTATCAAAACCGCAGCGCTCAGTCTGCTTGGCAGTTTTGACCCGTAACCGATCCGGTCAAGGCAATACCGCATAACTTTGGGTGCCCAAGCCGTCAGGTGGGAATCATGCGGTGCTGCCCTTACATTGCGCCAAAGCGTGCATCCCAACAGGAGCACGCTTTTTTTGCCATCATGGGCGGGCGCGTATTCGTGCAAACAGTCTTTTCTGTAAAGGAATGAACCTATGCCAAAGCAACCCGACAACAAGAATCAATCCACGCGTCATCACAACCGCCGCAGCCCGGAGCCGGGGCAGAATCATGCGCTTACGCTGAACGGACGCATCATGGTTTTGCTGCTGGTGATCGGCTTTATCGCTGTGGGGTGCGGCGTTCTGATTTATAAGCTGTATACCCTGCAGATCCGGGATGCTGAGCAGTACCGTGTTCAGGCGGCGGAACAGCAGCTTTCCGATACCCAAATCCCCGCCACGCGCGGCTCTATTTATTCCGCTAACGGCAAATTGCTGGCCAAAAGCAGTGTGGTGTGGAACATTATTGCCAACCCGTCCAAGTGCAACCAGGATTATGTGGCGGAAGCCAGCCAGAAAATCAGCGAATTGCTGAACGGGAGCGTCAGCGCGGAAAAAATTCAGGAGCAGCTGAGCAAAACGAACAGCCAGTACCGCGTGATTGCCAAGGACATTGATATGGTAACGGCGCAATCCATTATTGACTATGCCAACACCAAACGCATTACCAACGGCAAGGCGGAGGGGGATCCGGATGCCAAGTACGAAACGGTGCTTTCCATGTACAAGGAATCCTCCTCCACGCGGGAATACCCCTAACGGAATGTACCTTTCCTCGGTCTTGGGCTTTTGTGGATGACAGCGGCAACGGCATGTACGGCCTGGAAAAATCGTATGATGAGAAACTGGTCGGTACACCAGGGCGCAGCATCAGCAGCGAGAACGCATGGGGCTATGAACTGGCTAACGAGGAAAGCGATACCCACGCGGCTATCAACGGCTATAACCTGAACCTGACCATTGACGATACCATCCAGACCGTGCTGGAAACCGAGCTTTCCAACGCGATTGATGACTATGATGTGCAGAACCGTGCCAGCGCCATTGTGATGAATGTGAACACCGGCGCGGTGCTGGGTATGGCAACGGCGCCGCAGTTTGACCCCAACGATCCGTATAATATCACCGAACCCAAATTGCAGGCTATCTTGGATAATGCCGGAACGGCGCTGACGGAGGACGATATTTCCGTCCTGCAAAGCCGTTTGGGGCAGGACGCCGTAGCTGATATCATTGCGGACGGCGTTGTGAACCCCAACGGAACAAAAAGCATCGACGAAGAAGGCAACGAAATCGACGTTCCCAGCGAAAAAAGCCAGCTGCAGGGCATGATCCGTGAGGCCGAGTGGAAGAACAAAGCCGTGACGGAATTGTATTACCCCGGCTCAGTCTTTAAGCTCATGACGGCCGCTGCGGCGCTGGATTCCGGCCTGATGGGGGCGGACCAGCAGTTTTACTGCGGCGGCGACCTGACAGTATTCCCCAATACCGAGTGGGAACACAGCTACCGCTGCGCCGAGGGCAACGCTCACGGCTGGCTGGATATGGTCGGGGCGCTGAACCACAGCTGCAACCTGTACTTTATCCAGGTGGCGGAAAAAATGAGCGCCGAATTCTTTTATAACTACTACCAGGCGTTTGGCCTGACCCAGACCACTGGCATTGACCTGCCGTATGAGGCAAAGGGCATCTCCAAAACCCAGCAGGAGATGGAGCAGGTGGAAACGGACCTGTACTCCACCGCGTTCGGCCAGTCCCAAAAGTTGACCCTGATCCAGATGGCAGCCGCCGTGGCTTCCACCGTGAACGGCGGCTACCTGATGACCCCCTATGTGGTGGATAATATGACGGACGACACCGGCAACGTGGTATGGCAGGCTGAAACCGATATTAAGCGCCAGGTCGTCAGCGAGGAAGTCAGTGAGCAGATCCGCGCCATGATGGAAAACAACGTGGGTCACACCGGTACCAGCAATGACCTGGACTATCACGGTTGTGCCAGCGCTTATGTGGCGGGCTACCGCATCGGCGGCAAAACCGGTACGGCAGAACAGCTGGACTGGAAAGGCGCTTACAAGTACCGCCCGGACGGCGACTATCGTAAGGCCATCAGCTGTGCCGCCATCTTTCCGGCGGACGACCCGGAAATTCTGGTGCTGGTCATGATGGATGACCCGCGCTGGATCTTTGACTACGCTTCCCAGATTGTGGCCCCCGTTACCGGCAACATCATCAGCCAGATCGCGCCGTATCTTGGCATTGAACGGGATGCTGCTTATGATAGCAACGGCAGTGTGGAAGTGCCAAATGCCATTGGCACCCGCTGGACTTCCGCCCAGGTCAAGATGAACGCCGCCGGGCTTTCCCACCGGTTTGTGGATACCAGCGACGGCGATGTTGTGTATCAGTACCCTGCAGGCGGCACCGTGGTGCCCGCAGGCTCCACGGTTTACCTGTATACCCAGTCCACCACCGACGCCACCACCACCGTGCCGGATGCCACCGGCAAAACCGGAACCTTTGCCGCACAGATGCTCAAGGCTTCCGGCGTCAATGTGGCAATTTCGGGCAGTGCATCGGACCGTGTTGTCAGCCAGGATATTGAGGTTGGGAGTGTGGTGCCCTACGGCACAGTCGTTACCCTGACCACGGAACCCGACGGCAGCAGCGATGCCCAGCAGGATGCAGATACCCCGCAGGACGATGCCGCCCAGGACGATACGCCCCAGGACGCCGCCGGTGAAAACGATCAGGATAGCACGACCCAGGATGATACCGGCAGCGATGCCGAGCAGCAATAACCCCGGCCACGGCAGGGGGACCCCACAGCAAACTGAAACATGCCGCAACTAAACCAACCAAAAGGAGCGTGTTCCCATGAAACCCATGAACGCGAACGAACTTCTGGCCGGGCTGGCACTGGCCCGCCCGGTGCCCATCACCGCCGTTGTAACGGACTCCCGCAAGGTGCAGCCGGGCTGCATTTTTGTCTGCTTCCCCGGCGAGCGTGTGGACGGCCACGACTATGCCGCCAAGGCGTACCAGGCCGGGGCCGAGTATGTGATCGCCAACCATCCCGTGGAGGGCGTGCCGGAGGATCACCTTGTCATCTGTGAATCCAGCTACCTTGCCATGATCCGTATGGCATCCAACTACCGCACGCTGTTCAGCCCGCTGATGATCGGTGTGACCGGCAGCGTGGGCAAAACCACCACCAAAGAGTTCTGCTATGCGGTTCTTTCGGCTTTTGGCAATACCTTAAAAACAGAGGGCAACCAGAACAATGAGATCGGCCTGCCCAACACGCTGTTCCGCCTGGAAGATACCACCCAGTATGCTGTGGTGGAAATGGGCATGAGCCACCTGGGCGAGATTGCCCGCCTGGTGCGCGCAGCGCGGCCGTCTGCCGGTATCATTACGATGATCGGCGTTTCCCACCTGGAAAATCTGGGCACGCGGGAGAATATATTGAAGGCAAAGATGGAAATCTGCCAGGGCCTGCCGGACGGCGCCCCGCTGGTGCTGAATGCGGACGATGACCTGCTGCCCACCGCGCAGATCCCCGGCCGCCTGCGCCCGGTGTGGTTCGGCATCCGCTCCAGCTCCGCCGATGTGCGCGCCATCAATATTCATACCGTAGGGGAGGGTACCGGCTTTACCCTGGTGGATAACGTGGACGGCGAAACCTATGAGTTCAGTGTAACCATCCCCACGGCAGGCGTTCATACCGTGTATGATGCCCTTGCTGCTTACACTGCAGCCACCCGCTTGGGGCTGGAGCGTGCCCGCGCCGCCCGTGCGCTGGCCAGCTATCAGACCACCGGTATGCGCCAGAACATTGTGCAGCACGGCGGTGTGACCTTTATTGAGGATTGCTATAACGCCAGCCCGGACAGCATGAAAGCAGCCTTGCAGATTCTACATGACCGCCAGCCCGGCCCCGGCGGCCGCCGCATTGCCGTGCTGGGCGATATGCTGGAACTTGGCGCTGCCAGTGAACCCGGCCACCGCCAGACCGGCAAATGGGCTGCCGATGCCGCCGACCTGCTGGTGGCTTACGGCCCGTTGAGCGCAGCCATGGCCGAAGCAGCCCGGCAGAAAGGGATGCAAACCATCCATTGCCAAGCGGCGGAGGAAGTAGTAGAATATCTACGGCAGAACGTCCGCCCCGGCGATGTTGTGCTGGCAAAAGCCAGCCACGCCATGAAGCTGGATGATGTATTAAAGCAGCTTTACGCGGCGCTGCCAAACGCATAATTGCATATTTTGGGGGAATATCACATGGGAATGATCGTTTCTTGGATGCTGGTTGCCGCGGCAATCGGTGCGTTTGCCGTTACGGCGCTTTCAGGCTGTTTTGTAATTCCGGCACTGCACAAGCTGCACTTCGGCCAGACCATCCGGGAATCCGGCCCGACCTGGCATAACAAAAAACAGGGCACACCCACCATGGGCGGCCTGTGCTTCATCTTTGGCATTCTGGTGGCCTGCGGCCTGGTGTATGCCGGGTTCTACCGCTATGCACAGGACCTTTTGGGCATTGTGCAGGTGCGCGCCGCCTTGCTGGCGCTGTTCCTGGCGTTTGGTTCCGGCTTTATCGGTTTTCTGGATGACTATATCAAGGTCGTCAAGCACCGCAACCTGGGCCTGCTTGCCTGGCAAAAGCTTATCATGCAGTTCATTGTTACCGGCGGTTTCCTGGTGGGGCTGCACATGCAGGGCCTGCTGACCACCATCATTATGCTGCCCTTTATCGGTGCGGTAGATCTGGGCTGGGTGTATTATCCCATTGCGTTCTTCGGCATCATCTTTTTGGTCAATGCCGTCAACCTGACGGATGGTCTGGACGGCCTGTGCTCCTGTGTGACCTTTGTTTCCATGTTGGGCTACCTGCTGGCTGCCAGCATGCTCAGCTTTTATCATGTGGCCGTTCTGGCGGCGGCAACGGCTGCTGCGGCAGCGGGCTTCCTGGTGTGGAACTTCTACCCGGCCAAAGTGTTCATGGGCGATACCGGCAGCATGTTCCTGGGCGGTATGGTAACGGCCCTTGCCTTTATCATGGGCCGGCCGGAGCTGGTGTTCTTCTTTGGCATTGTGTATATCTGGGACGCCATGACCGTTGTGATCCAGCGCGTTTACTTCAAGCTGACCCACGGCAAGCGCATTTTCCGCATGACACCGATCCACCACGCATTCGAGATGCGCGGCTGGAAAGAAGTCAAGATCGACTTTTTCTTCAGCCTGATCGCCATTATCGGCGTGGTGCTGGGCCTGATGTACGTTTACATGGCATAAAATATCAGAAAGGGGGCTGTGCCGCAAATGACGTTTGCCCAGCTTTTCGATTTGGCCTTTGGCAACATTGGCAGGTTTTTTAAGGAAATCGCGTTCAAAAAAGAGGAACGCGGCAAACTTTCCTATGGCCTTGTCGGCACGCTGATCCTTGTGTTGACTTACGGGCTGATCATGCTGTTCTCCGCCAGTTATTCCACCGGGTATTACCGCTTCAAAGGGGATATTTACCACTTTATCCGCCCGCAGGTAATTCTGGCGGTGGTGGGGCTGGTGCTGATGTATCTGATTTCCAACATCAACTACCGCAGCCTGCGCCACATGAACTGGTACTTATACATTTTAACGCTGCTGCTTTTGGTGTGGGCCCTGTTCAGTGAGCCGTACAACGGCTGTTACCGCTGGGTGTATATGTTTGGCACAACCCTGCAGCCTTCGGAGCTGGCAAAGTTTTCGGCTATTTTGGGTCTTGCCTGCTTTGCGGACCGGCATTATGAAAAACGGGGAACACTGCTTTACGGCATTGTGCTGCCCGTGCTGCCGCTGCTGCCGGTGGTGGTTCTGCTGTACAAAGAACCCCATAACTCTGCTATCATGCTGATCCTGCTGATTGCGGGCAGTATGATTTTGTGTGGCGGTGTGGGCCGGTTCTGGTGCATCCCGGCGGCAGGCGCGGCTGCGTTTGTGATTTACAAAATGCTGACCGGACAGGATAACTATGTTCAGCAGCGCCTCGGCGCATGGAACGGTGACGAGGGCGATATTTTGTACCAGACCCAGCAGAGCCTGTATTCCATTGCGTCCGGCGGGCTGACCGGCCTGGGCATTGGCAACAGCCGCCAAAAGCACCTCTGGCTGCCGGAAGCCAGCAACGACTTTATCTTTTCCGTTCTGTGCGAAGAGCTGGGCTTTATCGGCGCGGTGATCTGTATGGGCCTTTTTGCCGCACTGATCATTCAGGGCGTTATCATCGCCCTGAACTCGCCGGATTATTTTGGTACGATGCTGGGGATTGGCATTATGTCGCAAATTGCCTGGCAGGCCATGATCCACATTGCGGTGGTCACCAATGTGGCCCCAAATACCGGCATCAGCCTGCCGTTTTTTTCCTCCGGTGGTACCAGCTTGCTGATTCTATTGTGTGAGATGGGCATTATACTAAGCATATCGCGGGCGGGCAACGCGCAAAACGCTGCGCGCAGCAAGCGCTCGCATGAAGAACTTGCCCGCCGGATGAACCCGCAGCGCCGCACCCACAAAGCCCTGCACAGCAACTGAGAATTCCCGCATGCCTGCGGAAAGCATTGTTCCCTTTGGTTTCAGATATAAGGCAATACCGCACAATTCCCGCCTTACGGCTTAAGCGCCGCTCCGGCGGCGGCGGCACGGCATCTGCGTTGCCAAAATACTCGATAATACACAAAGTATTATCTGCGCTTTTGGCTTAGCAGCTGCCGCACCTCGCTCGCCGTATCGGCACTTAGAATTATGCGGTATTGCCATAACATAAACGTTCGATTTTACGGAGAAAAGAGGAACTACTATGCGTGTTTTGATTGCTGCCGGCGGCACAGCCGGCCATATCAACCCGGCGCTTGCCATTGCCGGAGCCTTAAAGGCGGCGGACCCCGCGGCCGAGATCCACTTTGCCGGGCGGAAAGAGGGCATGGAGTACGGCCTTGTAACCAAGGCAGGGTACCCGTTCCACCATATTGAGATCAACGGTTTCCAGCGCAAGCCAACCCTGAAGAACGTGGGCCGCAACGTGGTAGCGCTCTACCACCTGGCCCTGTCCGGCCCGCGCACGGCGGCTATCCTGAAAGAGGTCCGGCCCGATCTGGTCATCGGCTGCGGCGGTTATGTCAGCGGCCCGGTGGTGCGCGCCGCCGCCAAAAAGGGCATCAAGACCGCCATCCATGAGCAGAACGCATTCCCCGGTGTGACCAACAAGCTGCTGGCCAAGGATGTGGACGTGGTGTTTGCCGCTTCCGCCGCTGCGGTGGAAAAGCTTGGCGCGCCGGAGAAGACCCTTGTGGTTGGCAACCCTGTCCGCCCGGAAATTTTGAACCGTGACCGCGCCGCCGCCCGTGCTGCTGTGCACGCGGGGGACCGCACCGTGATTTTGAGCTTCGGCGGCTCTTTGGGGGCCCGCCGTATCAACGAGGTTGTGGCAGAGCTGTGTGCGTGGGAGCAGGCAAACGATCTGCCCGTGCTGCACCTGCACGCCACCGGCAGCCGCGGCGTAAAGCTGTTTGAGGACCTGGAAGCCAAGAACCACTTTGCCCCCGGTGCCAACCTTGTGGTAAAAGAATACATTGATAATATGCCGGATCTGCTGGCCGCGGCGGACCTTGTTATTTCCCGCTCCGGTGCGCTGACGCTGGCGGAGCTGGAAGCCATGGGCCGCGCGTCCATCCTGATCCCTAGCCCCAATGTGGCCGAAAACCACCAGTATTACAATGCACTGGAGCTGCAAAACGCCGGTGCCGCCATTGTGATTGAAGAAAAAGACCTGACCGGTGTCAAGCTGATCGAAACCGTGCATGCCCTGTTGGCAGAGCCCGGCAAACTGACGGCCATGGGCACCGCCGCCAAGACCCTGGGCAACCCCAAGAGCCTGGAACTGATCACCGCAAAGCTGCTGGAACTGGTGAACGGAAAGTAACCTGCCGGAACAAACCGGCAGCAAATAAAAGCTGAAACACAGAAAGGAGGTACACCCCATGGACCGCAATCAGCGCAGCCGAAACCAGAAAAAAAGTGTACCTCCCCGCAAGGGTCAGCCCAGCCATCGCAACACCAAAAGCGCCCCGCCGCAGCGCAGCAGCCGCCCGGCGGGCAGCCAGCAGCGGCCAAAGGGCAGCGGCCAGCGTCCCGCAAAACAGCCCGAACGTCAGCCGCCCAAACATCAGCAAAAGCGCCCCCGCCCCCAACAGAACCCCCAAAAGCCGGGGTACCGTTCCAGCGCGCCACAGGTGCAGCGCCGCGTTACCCGCGCGGAACAGCTGCGAATCCGCCGCCGCAAGGCCATCATCGGGGTGCTGTGCGTTTTGGCAGTGCTGGTGGTCGGCATTGTGCTTTCCATCAACCTGTTGTTCAAGGTGACGGATTTCCGGGTGGAAAATGCGGACCGCACCACCCCCGCCAATACCGGCATTTATACCGAACAACAGCTGATCGATGCAACCGGCATTCAGGTGGGGGATAACCTGTACGGTTTTTCCACCAAAGAAAAATCTGACCAGCTGTTGGCGCAGATGCCGTACCTGGATGTGGCAGTCGTCACCCGCCAGGCCCCCGGCACCGTGATCATCCGGGTGCAGCCTGCGGTGGAACGCTTTAAGATGGAGTATTCCGGCAGCTGGCTGGTGCTGAGCGAACAGCTGAAAGTGCTGCGTGTGGAGCCGGCAGAGCCGGATAATCTGGTGCAGCTGGATGCCCTGCTGCCAGAGGGCGCGGCCACCACGCCGGGCAGCTTCCTGACACTGGAGCCGACCGCCCTGGCAACGGCCATGCCAAGCGGCACCGCAACGCCGGAAAATGCAGACGAAGCCGATACGGCACAGGAGACCCCCAACGAGGTGCTGAACGAACTGCTGGGCGAACTGGACCAGTATGGCCTGCTGGATGGCACCACGGTGCTGACCATGCAGAACATGACTGAGCTGAGCTTTTTGTATCAGGGCCGTGTGTCGGTCCAGCTGGGCACGGCAAACAATCTGGATTACAAGATCCGGTTTGCCGCCTATATCATTCTGGATACCGGTGGCGATGGCCTGGCAAGCAGTGACCGCGGTACGCTGGATGTTTCGGACCAGCAGACGGACGGCACCATTCAGCCGCGCTTTTTGCCGGCGGAAAACCCTGTGGCCACCCCGGAGCCGACCCCGGAACCCCCGGCAGAGGATACCACGGATGCTGCCGCCGATGCAGCGGCAGATGGTGCAGACCTGACTGCCGATGCGCCCCAGGATGACACCCAAAGCCAGGAATAAAAGAACAACCGATCCTGCCGATGCCGTTTCCAAGCGGTGCGGCAGGACTTTTTTTATCGCTGCCTGTAACAAAACGCCGGCCGCGGCCACCAATATCATGTAAGGCGCCTGGACAAAGCGAAAGGAGGTGGGCCAAAGCATGAAACTGCCGGAGCTGGAGGAACTGTACCGGCGCTACCGGATGGATCTGTACCGCTACCTCTGCTTTTTGACCCACGACCCTGTGCAGGCGGAAGACCTGTTGAGCGAAACCTTTGTGCGGGTCATCAAGCGGCTGCCCACTTTCCGTGGAGAGTGCGAGGTAAAAACCTGGCTGTTTGGCATTGCACGCAATATCTGGCTGGAAAGCCTGCGCAGGCGGCACCAGTCCGTCAGCCTGGACGATTTGATGGAGCGCTACATAACCGATGATGCCCTGACCGAAACCACCGCCGCCCGCCAAAAGCTGCGCCGCGTGCAGGCTTTGCTGCAGCAAAAGGACGAGCGCACCCGCAGCGTGGTATACCTGCGGGCGCAGGGGTATTCGTACCAGGAAATTGCCCAAAAACTGCAAATAACCGAAGCATCCGCGCGGGTGGTGGAGCACCGTACCCGCGCCTGGCTGAAAGCAACTCTGCAAAAGGAGGGATACGACGAATGACGCAAGAAAAAGAAACAAACCGGCAAGCAGAACAGGGAAAAGCAGAAACCAAAATTCCCTGCGCGGTCTGCCGGGATTTGATCCCGCTGGTGCAGGATGGCGTTGCCAGCCCGGAAAGTGAAGCGCTGGTAAAAGCCCACCTGCAAACCTGCCCGGAATGCCGCACCCTGTGGCAGGCGGGCGGCGGGCAGGCCCTGCCACAAAGCCTGCCCGCACCCGATGATGCCCGCCTGCTGCAAAAGATCCGCCACAAATACAATACCGGCCTGCTGATGTTTGCAGCGCTGGGCATGGGCTTTGGGGTACTGACAAGTTACGGCGAACATTCCAACTGGATCATCCTGATTTTCCCGTTTGTGTGTGCTGCGGCCGTGTATCAGGACCCCCAGATGTGGAAGCTGCTGATGGCAGTGGGGGAGGGCATTGCCCTTTGCGCGCTGCTGCGGACCTTCGTGCGCTATTGGCAGTATGGTGCCACCCTGATGGAGTACCCGGTCACCCTAATTGTGTACAGCGTTTTTATGCTGGGGCTGTGCGGCATTGGCTGCCTGATTGGCTGGCTGTTGAACTATGCCAGTGGGAAAGGAGAGAAAAAACATGAAAGTGAAAAGTAAGCGGAAGATGGCAGGCATTCTGGCGGCGGTGCTGATTGCTTTGGTGCTGCTGGCATTTGACTGCATCAACGGCGACCCCATCAGCGAGCGCTGGGCCATGCACCGGGCCATACAGTTTGCGGAAAAACTTTACCCGGACCAGACCTTTACGGCGGAAGGCGCGGGTTCGATGCGGGGATTCTGCTATACAACCAGAGTGCAGTCCCAGCAAAGCAAGGATACCTGGTTTTATGTGGAAACGCACTTTTGGCTTTTTACCAGTGATATCTATACGATCGACCACACCCAGTACATAGATGCGCGGCTTAATACATCTAATCGCATGGAGCTGGAGGCGCAGGATGAGGTGGCACCGGTCCTGGTTGATGCTTTGTCGGAATACGACATTCCCTACGATGAAGCGGAGCAGTGCGTGATGGTGATTCTGCCGTATGAATCAGGGAAAAATGCCTTTGATCTGGGCATGGAATACCAGCAGTGGCTGCCATTGGACGCCCCGTTTGAAAAAGACATTTTGCAGCATATACCGGCCAAACTGTGGGTCACGATTGAAACCACATCGCAGCCCCAGCGCGCGGATTTCCAGCCTGCCCTGCAAAAAATAAAAGCCGCCTGCGAAGCAAACGGCTACCATTTTGCCACCTATAATGTGACCATGATCCAGCGGGATATCCCCTATGAGACCGCTCTTGCCCAATGCATAGAATCCGGCGATGTGGCGGCGGGGGAGATTTGAAGCATGATAATAAAGCCATCATTTACGGTGCGGTAGGGCGGATGCCCTCATCCCGCCGTGATGTATGATGGAATATAATCCCCCTAAAACTCAAAAAGGCTGCTCCTTCAACCGAAGAAGCAGCCTTTCGCTTATTCATCCAATCATGATGCTATCGTAATCTTATAATTCCTCAAGCCCAAATAAATCAAACATTCAGCTCCACATGCTGGCCAAGATCCTCTTTGTTGGCGTCCAGCACGGGACGGATAACTTCGGCCAGGAACTCTTCCACCTGCTGCGGGGCGCGGCCGGTGAAATCTTCGGGGCTCAGCTCGGCCTCGATCTCCTCGCGGGTCAGACCGAATGCAGGGTCAGCCTCCACGCGGGCAATCATATCATTGGGCTTGCCCTCCTGCTTGACCACAGCGGCAGCGGCCACGGCATGCTCGCGCAGGCGCTCGTGCAGCTCCTGGCGGTCGCCGCCTTTCTTGACGGCCTTCATCATGATGTTCTCGCTGGCCATGAACGGCAGCTCAGCCATCACGCGGCTGCGGACAACTTTGGGGTAAACCACCAGCCCGTCCGAAACATTCAGCAGAATGTTCAGGATGGCATCAGCGGCCAAAAAGCCCTCAGCCATGGCGATGCGCTTGTTGGCGGAATCGTCCAGCGTGCGCTCAAACCACTGGGTGCCGGCGGTGATGGCGGGGTTCAGCACATCCACCATCAGGTAGCGGGAAAGCGCGCAGATGCGTTCGCAGCGCATGGGGTTGCGCTTGTACGGCATGGCGGAAGAACCGATCTGGTTCTTTTCAAACGGCTCCTCCATCTCCTTAAAGTTGGCCAGCAGGCGGATGTCGGTGGCCATCTTCATGGCGCTCTGGGCAAGACCGGCAATGGCGGAAAGCACATTGTAGTCCACCTTGCGGCTGTAGGTCTGGCCGCAGACGGGCACAACCTTGTCAAAGCCCATCTGGGCGCACACATCGGCTTCCACTGCCTTGACCTTGGCAGAATCGCCGTTGAACAGCTCAATAAAGCTGGCCTGGGTGCCGGTGGTACCCTTAACGCCGCGCAGGGCCAGCTGGCTGATCTGGTGGTCAATCTCCTGCAGGTCCATGTAGAACTCGTTCATCCACAGGGTAGCGCGCTTGCCAACGGTGGTCAGCTGGGCGGGCTGGCAGTGGGTGTAAGCCAGGCAGGGCATATCCTTGTACTGCTCGGCAAAATCGGCCAGGTTGGCCAGCACGCCGATCAGCTTTTTGCGCACCAGCTGCAGGCCTTCGCGCATGATGATAACATCGGTGTTATCGCCAACATAGCAGCTGGTAGCACCCAGGTGGATGATACCCTTTGCCTTGGGGCACTGCAGGCCGTAAGCGTAAACATGGCTCATGACATCGTGGCGCACCAGCTTTTCGCGGGCAACGGCTTCCTCGTAATTGATGTCATCCTTATGGGCTTCCAGCTCGGCAATCTGTTCATCGGTAATGTCCAGGCCCTGCTTCTGCTCAGCCTTGGCCAGCGCAATCCACAGCCTGCGCCAGGTGCGGAACTTGTTATCGTCCGAGAAAGTATACTGCATCTCATCGGAAGCATAACGGGTGGAAAACGGAGAAATATAACGATCATGTGCCATTGGTCGGGTTTCCTTTCTTACAGCATGTCTTACAGTTTGAAGTAGTTCACGCCGCCTTCAAAAATCGGCTGGTACTTGTCGCCGGTAACGTTTTTGTACAGGCTGTCGCCGCTGCGCTCAGAATGGCCCATCTTGCCGAACACGCGGCCGTCCGGGCTGGTAATGCCCTCAATGGCCAGCACAGACCCGTTGGGGTTGTAGCGCATATCCATGGTGGGCACGCAGTTCAGGTCAACATACTGGGTGGCAACCTGGCCGTTGTTGATCAGCTGCTGCAGCAGGCCGTCATTGCAGACAAAGCGGCCTTCGCCGTGGCTGATGGCGATCAGGTGTTCATCATCCACATTGCATTCGCTCAGCCAGGGGCTCTTGTTGGAAGCTACGCGGGTGCGCACCAGCATGCTCTGGTGGCGGTGGATGGTGTTAAAGGTTAGGGTCGGGTCGTTCTCGGTAATCGGGCGGATCTCGCCATAAGGCACAAGGCCCAGCTTAATCAATGCCTGGAAGCCGTTGCAGATGCCGAGTGCCAGGCCGTCACGCTGGTTCAGCAGACGGTTGACGGCATCGGCCACAGCGGGGTTGCGGAAGAACGCCGCAATGAACTTGGCGGAGCCGTCCGGCTCATCGCCGCCGGAAAAACCGCCCGGCAGCATCAGAATCTGGCTCTGGTCAAGCTCTTTCACCAGGGCTTCGCAGCTGGCGGCAACGTCGGCGGGGGTCAGGTTCTTCAACACCAGAATGTGCGGGTCGCCACCGGCGCGGCGGAATGCGCGTGCAGTGTCGTATTCGCAGTTGGTGCCGGGGAACACAGGGATGATAACGCGCGGGGTGGCCAAGCGCACAGCCGGGGCAACGCGCTGGAAGCAGTTGACCTTGTATTCCAGGGATTTAACTTCCTCGCCAGCCTTGAGGTAGGGGAAGACAGGCTGCAGCTTTGCTTCCCATACATTCTGCAGGTGCTGCAGGTCGATGTTTTCGCCGTTGACGTTGATGACGTAATCCACGGTGGTGGAACCGAGGAATTCACCGGCAGAAGCATCCAGAAGCTCCAGAATAACTGCGCCATAGCAGGGCTTGAACAGGTCGTCCAGGTTGATATCACGGCTCAGGGACAGGCCCACGTGGTTGCCGACGCACATCTTGAACAGTGCTTCGGCAACGCCGCCGTAACCCGGCGTTGCTGCGGCCAGCACCTTGCCTTCGTCGATCATCTGCTCCACGATCTTGTAGATGGAAAGCAGGCTGCCGATCTCCGGCATGCCGTCCTTGTACTGCGGCTTCAGGATGACAACAGAGCTGTTGGGTTTCTTGAACTCAGGGCTCATGACGTTGGCGGTGTTGCCAATGGCGGTGGCAAAGCTGACCAGCGTGGGGGGAACATCCAGGCCTTCAAAGCTGCCGGACATACTGTCCTTGCCGCCGATGGAAGCAATGCCAAGGCCCATCTGGGCGTCCAGCGCGCCAAGCAGGGCGGCCAGCGGCTTGCCCCAGCGTTCGGGGGCAGTGTTCAGGTGCTCAAAATATTCCTGGAAAGTCAGGTACATATCCTTGTGGCGGAAACCGGCGCAAACCAGTTTGGTCACGCTTTCCACAACGGCCATGTAAGCGCCGCGGTAGGGGTCCGCTTCAGTCAGATAGGGGTTAAAGCCCCAGGCCATGCCGGAGCAGGTGGTGGTTTCGCCATCCACCGGCAGTTTGGCAGCCATGGCCATGGTGGGGGTCAGCTGGTATTTACCGCCGTAAGGCATCAGCACGGTGGAAGCGCCGATGGTGGAGTCAAACCGCTCGCCCAGGCCTTTCTGGCTGCAAACGTTCAGGTCGCCAACCAGGTTTTCCAGCTTTTCGGCAAAGGTGGAACCGGCCCACTGGGGCTGCCATACCGTGCCGGGCAGAACATGCACATCGGCATGGCGCTCGGCACCGTTGGAGTTCAGGAACTCGCGGGAAAGGTCCACGATGGCAACGCCGTTCCAGTTCTCGCGCATCCGCTTTTCCTCGGTAACGGTAGCAACCACGGTGGCTTCCAGGTTTTCCTCATTGGCAAGGGCAATGAACTTTTCGGCATCCTCAGCGGCAACGGCGACAGCCATGCGCTCCTGGCTTTCGCTGATAGCCAGCTCGGTGCCGTCCAGGCCCTCGTACTTCTTGGTAACTTTGTTCAGGTCAATGTTCAGGCCGTCGGCCAGCTCGCCGATGGCAACGGAAACGCCGCCTGCGCCAAAGTCGTTGCAGCGCTTGATCATGCAGCAGGCGTCCTCGCGGCGGAACAGGCGCTGCAGCTTACGCTCAATGGGGGCGTTGCCCTTCTGCACCTCGGCACCACAGGTTTCCAGGCTGGTCAGCTTGTGGGCCTTGCTGGAGCCGGTAGCGCCGCCAATGCCGTCACGGCCGGTGCGGCCGCCCAGCAGGATGATCACATCGCCGGGCTGGGGCTCTTCGCGGCGGACATGGCTGGCCGGGGTAGCGCCCACAACAGCGCCGATCTCCATACGCTTTGCCACATAGCCGGGGTGGTACAGTTCAGCAACCTGGCCGGTGGCAAGGCCGATCTGGTTGCCATAGCTGGAATAACCGGCAGCAGCAGTGGTAACCAGCTTGCGCTGGGGCAGCTTGCCGGGCATGGTTTCGGCAACCGGCTTGAGCGGGTCGCCTGCGCCGGTCACGCGCATGGCCTGGTAAACATAGCTGCGGCCGGACAGCGGGTCACGGATGGCACCGCCGATGCAGGTAGCAGCGCCGCCGAACGGCTCAATCTCGGTGGGGTGGTTGTGGGTCTCGTTCTTGAAAAGGAACAGCCAATCCTGCAATTCGCCGTCCACATCGCACTTGATCTTGACGGTGCAGGCATTGATCTCTTCGCTCTCGTCCAGATTCTGCAGGATGCCGCGCTGTTTCAGGGCCTTGGCACCGATGGTGGCCAGGTCCATCAGGGTGCGGTTCTTTTTATCGCGGCCGGTCTCGGCACGCAGGGCCATGTAACGGTCAAATGCAGCCTGAACAACTTCGTCGTCAATCTTGACATCGTTCAGGATGGTGCCGAAGGTGGTGTGACGGCAGTGGTCAGACCAGTAGGTATCAATCAGGCGGATTTCGGTAATGGTCGGGTCGCGCTGTTCAGATTTGAAGTAGTTCTGGCAGAACACAATGTCGGCGTGGTCCATGGCCAGGCCCTTTTCATTGCGGAAATTCTCCAACGCAGCGTCATCCAAAGCGCAGAAGCCGTTCAGGGTTTCCACAGCGGTGGGCACGGCAAATTCCATTTTCAGGGTATCGCGGGTGTCCAGGCTGGCCTCGCGGGCTTCCACCGGGTTGATGACGTACTTCTTGATGGCTTCCAGATCCTCTGCGCTCAGCTCGCCGTCCAGCAGGTAGATGCGGGCACTGCGCACAGACGGACGCTCGCCCTGGCTCAGCAGCTGGATACACTCGGAAGCAGAATCTGCACGCTGGTCAAACTGGCCGGGCAGATACTCCACAGCAAACACCGTCTTGGCGGTGGGCAGCTCGGTATAGGTCACATCGACTGGCGGTTCGCTGAACACGGTGGGGATGGCTTTCTCAAACAGGTCGCGGTCAATGCCTTCCACATCATAGCGGTTCAACAGGCGCAGAGCTTTCAGGCCCTTAATGCCAACCAGCTCAACCAGTTCATGCTTCAGGCCCTGGGCTTCGCCGTCAAAGCCGGGCTTTTTTTCTACATAAATGCGGTAAACCATTCTTGTTTAACCCTCCTGTGCTTTCATTGCCGCAAGGGCACGGGCACCAATATCACTGCGGCGGTGCAGTTTGTCAAAATGGATGCAGTCAGCAGCGGCGTAAGCCTTTTTCAGGGCTTCGGGCAGGGTGGCGGCGGTTGCCGTTACACCCAGCACGCGGCCGCCGTTGGTAACCAGCTTGCCATCCTTGATGGCGGTACCGGCATGGTACACGGTCACATCGGCAGCACCGGGCACCTGGCCATTCTCCAGGCCGGTGATCTCCTTGCCCTTTTCATAGGCAACGGGGTATCCGCCGGAAGCCAGCACCACACAGGCGGCAGCGCCATCGCTGAACTTGACCTCGGTCTTGTCCAGCGTGCCGTTGGTGCAGGCCTGCATCACGGTCAGCAGGTCGCTTTCCAGCAGGGGCAGTACTACCTGGGTTTCGGGGTCGCCAAAGCGGCAGTTGTATTCAATCACCTTGGGGCCGTCCGGGGTCAGCATCAGGCCAAAGTACAGGCAGCCCTTAAAGGGGCAACCCTCTGCCTGCATGGCGGCAACCGTAGGCAGGAAAATCTTCTCCATGCACTCGGCGGCAATGGCGGGGGTGTAGCAGGGGTTGGGTGCAACGGTGCCCATGCCGCCGGTGTTCAGGCCCTCGTCATGGTCCAAAGCGCGCTTGTGGTCCATGCTGGAAACCATCGGCTTGACGGTTTTGCCATCACAGAAGGACAGCACGCTGACTTCCGGCCCGGTCAAAAATTCTTCCACCACAACATGGTTGCCGGAAGCGCCGAACTTTTTGTCCAGCATGATTTCCTTTACGCCATCGGCGGCTTCCTGCTCATTCTGGCAGATCAGCACGCCTTTGCCCAGCGCCAGGCCATCCGCCTTGATAACAACCGGGTACTTGCCCTTGCTGCGGATGTAATCCATCACCTTGGCGGGGTCGTCAAAGGTTTCATAGCCGGCGGTGGGAATGCCGTATTTTTTCATCAGGTCCTTGCTGAACACCTTGCTGGCTTCAATGCGGGCGGCAGCGGCATCCGGGCCAAAAGCAGGGATGCCCACCTTGGCCAAAGCATCCACCATGCCAAGGGCAAGGGGATCGTCCTGTGCAACAACAACATAATCAAAGGCTTCTGCCTTGGCAAAGGCGACCATGGCGTCTACATCCGTTGCAGGGATGTTTTTGCAGGTGGCATCGTAACCAATGCCGCCGTTGCCAGGGGCACACCAGATATCGCCGCAGTCGGGGCTTTTTTTCAGCGCGCGGATAATGGCGTGTTCACGCCCGCCGCCGCCAACAACCAGAATTTTCATGGCAAACTCCTTAGCTTGAAATGAAAAAAGAATAATGAATAAAGAATAATGAAGGTGGACCGCGTTGCTGCGCACCGCTTAAAAAATATTAGAACTCTAATATCCAAAACCGTGCCGCTTGCGGCACACCTTCATTCTTAATTATTCTTTATTATTTATTATTTAGCAAAAACTTCGTTTTTGCTTAGTGGTGGAACAGACGGATACCACAGAACGCCATGGCAATGCCGTACTTGTTGCAGGTGGCAATAACCTGATCATCGCGGATGGAGCCGCCCGGCTGCACAATGGCGGTCACACCGCTGCGGCGGGCGCGCTCAATGTTGTCCCCCAAAAGGGGAAGAATGCATCACTGCCCAGGGCAACATTCGTTACCTTGCTCAGCCAGGCTTTCTTTTCCTCGGCAGTCAACGGGGCAGGCTGCACAGTAAAGGTTTCGGCCCAAACGTCATCCCCAATCACATCCTCCGGGGTATCGCCGATGTAAACATCAATCGCGTTATCGCGGTTGGGCTTGGAGATATCCTCGCGGAACGGCAGGTCCAGAACCTTGGGCATATGGCGCAGCTGCCAGTTGTCGGCTTTCTGGCCTGCCAGGCGGGTGCAGTGGATGCGGCTTTGCTGGCCTGCGCCCACACCGATGGTCTGGCCGTCCTGCACATAGCAGACGGAGTTGGACTGGGTGTATTTCAGCACAATCAGGCTCATGATCAGATCGCGCTTCTGGGCATCGGTCACCGTCTTGTTCTCGGTTACAAAGTTTTGCAGCATGGTATCCACGCTGATCTCCAGATCCTGGCGGCCCTGCTCAAAGGTGACACCGAATACGGTGCGGCGCTCCAGCGGAGCGGGGATATAATCCGGATCAATGGCAACGATGTTGTAGTTGCCTTTCTTTTTGATTTCAGCACTTCCAGGGGCGTCGGCGTCATAGCCGGGGGCAATGATGCCGTCCGAAACTTCGTGCTGGATCAGCTTTGCGGTGGCAAGGTCGCACACATCAGACAGGGCGATCCAGTCACCAAAGCTGGACATGCGGTCCGCACCGCGGGCGCGGGCATAAGCGCAGGCCAGGGGAGAAAGCTCAGCCTCTGCACTAATATGATACATCTTTCTCAGCGTTTCGTCCAGTGGCAGGCCAATAGCGGCACCGGCGGGGGAAACATGCTTAAAGCTGGCAGCAGCAGGCTGGCCCAGGGCTTTTTTCAGGTCGCGCACCAGCTGGTAGCTGTTGAACGCATCCAGAAAGTTGATGTAGCCCGGCTTGCCATTCAAAATGGTAACGGGAAGATCAGAACCGTCTGCCATAAAAATGCGGGCAGGCTTCTGGTTGGGGTTGGTGCCGTATTTCAGCTGGAATTCGTTCATAAGTTCAGCCCTCCACCGTGTTGTATTTGTTCAGGATCACATCTTCATAATCGCCGGTTTCCAGCGTGATG
>VOFJ01000121.1_pt1 | contig 42000 bp, 52 predicted proteins | sample 5384081 | NCBI WGS metagenome assembly VOFJ01 (sample SAMN12384729, study PRJNA508395) | human gut metagenome | isolation source: healthy gut I | host: Homo sapiens
ATCGGTTGTGCTATGGGCCAAAAAATAGAAGAGACTGGCCAGCAGAGTATAAATTAAACCAGCTTTTGAATGCTGCATAATTCGCCAATTTGATGACACGGCGGATTTTCAATGTTCTGTTGATTGCCAACCCGTATGACGCCTTCATGCTGGAAGATGACGGACGCATTGACGAAAAGATATTTAATGAATATACATCCTGTCACTTCGTTATCCGCCCTCGTTTCTCACAGGTTTCTACGGAAGAGGAAGCATTGACGCAGTTGGAGAATATGTCATTCGATCTGGTGATCTGTATGCCGAGTACGGGGAGACAATGACAGTTTTGATATCGGTCGGCATATTAAAGAGAAATACGAACATATTCCGATCGTTATCCTGACTCCTTTCAGTCACGGTATTACGAAGCGGATTATCAACGAAGACCTGAGCGCATTTGAATACGTGTTCTGCTGGCTGGGCAATACCGACCTGTTGGTTTCTATTATCAAACTGATGGATGGAAGATAAGATGAACCTCGAACACGATGTGCAGGAAGTAGGCGTGCAGATGATACTTTTGGTGGAAGACGGCATCCGGTTCTATTCTTCCATTCTTCCCAACCTGTATAAATTCGTGTTGAAGCAGAGCCAGGAATTTTCTACCGAAGCTCTGAATGCGCATCAGCGAACGCTTCGTATGCGTGGGCGTCCTAAAATCGTTTTTGGCGCGTACGTACGTAGGAAGCGATGGAAATCTATCGCAAATACCAGAATAATATATTAGGAGTCATTACCGACGTCCGTTTCCCGAAAGTGGAACGGGGCGAGAAAGACGGTCTGGCAGGTATCAAGCTTTGTGCCGCCATACGCAAGAACGATCCGTTCGTACCGTTGATAATCCAGTCCTCCGAATCGGAAAACTCTTCGTATGCCGCCAAATACGGTGCCAGCTTTATCGATAAAAATTCTAAAAAAAGATGGACGTTGACCTGCGGCGCATCGTTTCCGATAACTTCCCGGGTTCGGTGACTTTGTGTTCCGCAATCCGGAGACAGGAGAGGAGATTGCCCGTGTGCGGAACCTGAAAGAGTTGCAGAATATCCTGTTTGCCGTGCCTGCCGAGTCTTTCTTGTACCATATCAGCCGGAATCACGTTTCGCGCTGGCTCTATTCGCGTGCCATGTTTCCGGTAGCCGAGTTTCTGAAGCCGATCACGTGGACAAGTCTTCAGGACGTAGATGCACACCGGCGGATTATCTTCGAGGCTATCGTGAAATACCGCAAGATGAAAAACCAGGGAGTAGTGGCAGTCTTCAGGCGCGACCGCTTTGACCGATACTCCAACTTTGCCCGTATTGGCGACGGTTCGCTGGGAGGAAAAGGACGTGGACTGGCTTTCATTGATAATATGGTGAAGCGCCATCCTGAATTTGAAGAGTTCGAAAATGCACGGGTGGCAATTCCTAAGACAGTGGTATTGTGTACCGATGTCTTCGACGAGTTTATGGAGACAAACAATCTTTATCAAGTAGCCCTATCGGATGCCGACGATGATACGATTCTACGATATTTCCTGAAGGCGAAACTGCCCGACCGGTTGGTAGAGGACTTTTTTCACCTTCTTCGATGTGGTGAAATCCCCGATTGCCATCCGTTCATCTTCTTTGTTGGAAGATTCTCATTATCAGCCGTTTGCTGGAATATACAATACGTATATGATTCCTTATCTGGACGACCGTTACGAAATGCTCCGTATGCTTTCCGATGCGATCAAAGGAGTCTATGCGTCGGTTTACTTCAGAGACAGTAAAGCCTATATGCAGGCCACATCGAACGTGATCGACCGAGGAAAAGATGGCAGTCATCTTGCAGGAAGTCGTGGGAAATCAATACGGAGACCGTTACTACCCGTCTATGTCCGGCGTGGCACGTTCGCTCAATTACTACCCCTTGGGAGATGAAAAAGCCGAAGAAGGCACGGTGAATCTGGCTCTTGGATTAGGAAAATATATTGTGTAGACGGAGGTATGACACTTCGTTTCTCTCCTTATCACCCGAATCAAGTGTTGCAAACCAGTGAAATGGAAATAGCCCTGAAAGAAACACAGACCCGTTTCTACGCATTGGACTTGAAAAACGCAGGGCATGATTTCTCTATCGACGATGGCTTTAACCTCGTTGAAACTTCACGTGAAGGAAGCCGAAAGTGACGGTTCGTTGCGCTATATCGCTTCTACTTACGATCCGTATGACCAGGTGATCCGTGACGGTTTGTATCCCGGTGGACGCAAGGTGATCACGTTTGCCAATATCCTTCAACACGATGTATTCCCGCTGGCACGCATCCTACAACTGGTTTTGAAGTACGGTGAACAGGAAATGCGGCGCCCGGTGGAGATTGAGTTTGCCGCGACCTTGAGCCGTGAACAAGATAAGACGGGTACATTCTACCTGTTGCAAATCCGCCCGATTGTGGACAGCAAAGAAATGCTGGACGAAGACTTGACGCTGATACCGGATGAAGACGTGGTGCTCCGTTCCAATAACTCATTGGGGCATGGCGTCATGAACGAAATTTATGATATCGTCTACGTCAAGACGGATGGATACAGTGCTTCGAACAATCAGGCCATTGCCTGGGAAATAGAGAAGATGAACCTGCAATTCCTCAATGCAGGAAGAAATTATGTGCTCGTAGGTCCGGGACGTTGGGGCAGCAGTGATACATGGCTGGGTATTCCGGTGAAGTGGCCGCATATCTCCGCCGCACGTGTGATAGTGGAGGCCGGACTGACCAATTATCGTGTAGATCCGAGTCAGGGAACTCACTTCTTCCAGAACCTCACTTCGTTCGGCGTAGGCTATTTTACGATCAATGCCTTTATGAATGACGGAGTCTACAATCAGGATTTCCTCAACGCCCAACCTGCGGTGGAAGAAACGAAATTCCTGCGTCATGTTCGCTTCGAAAAGCCGATGGTAGTCAAGATGGATGGTAAGAAGAAGCTCGGTGTTGTTCTGATGCCGGGGATTGACTGATAGGATAAATAGTATATCGTTTTTTACTTTTAAGACATTTAGTCTCTTTATATTATTACGTTGATTTTACTGCTACAGTTGCTGCGGTACAACATAAAAAACTCCCGTTCTTCCTTTCGGAAGGCGGGAGCCTTTATCTTAAAAATGACTATAGCTTTCTTATATCTTGCTGATTATACGATACCCTGAGCCATCATAGCTTTGGCAACTTTCATGAATCCGGCTACGTTAGCACCTTTCACATAGTTTACATATCCGTCGGCTTCAGTACCATACTGAACGCAGGCTTCGTGGATATTCTTCATGATGCTCTTCAGCTTTTCGTCTACTTCTTCAGCGCTCCAACTCAACTTGATGGAGTTCTGAGTCATTTCAAGACCTGATACTGATACACCACCGGCATTAGCTGCTTTACCCGGAGCATACAGAATCTTAGCATCTTGGAATACTTTGATAGCTTCCGGAGTAGAAGGCATGTTTGCTCCCTCAGATACAGCTATACAGCCGTTTGCTACCAACTGACGGGCGTGGTCGCCGTTCAATTCGTTCTGAGTGGCAGAAGGCAGTGCGATATCGCATTTTTTCTCCCCAAGGTTTAGCTCCTTCTACATATTTACAACCATATTTCTCTGCGTATTCGCGGATACGGCCACGGTAGAGGTTCTTCAGTTCCATGATGTAATCCAGCTTTTCGCGGTCGATACCGTCCGGATCGTAGATGTAACCGTCAGAGTCGGAGCAAGTAACTACTTTACCACCCAGTTCGATTACTTTTTCGATTGTATATTGAGCTACGTTACCCGAACCGGAAACAAGACAAGTTTTGCCTTTCAGGTCAGTACCTTTGGTTTTCAGCATTTCCATCAGGAAGTAGATGTTACCGTAACCGGTAGCTTCCGGACGAATCAGTGAACCACCGAATTCGCGGCCTTTACCAGTGAATGTGCCGGTAAATTCGTGAGCCAGCTTCTTGTACATACCGAACATGAAACCTACTTCGCGACCACCTACACCGATATCACCAGCAGGTACGTCTGTTTCGGGACCGATGTGACGCCACAGTTCCAGCATGAATGCCTGTACGAAACGCATTACTTCAGCGTTTGACTTACCACGTGGAGAGAAGTCGGAACCACCCTTACCACCACCCATAGGCAGCGTAGTCAGTGATTTTTGAATGTCTGCTCAAAGGCAAGGAATTTCAGGATGGAAAGGTTTACAGATGCGTGGAAACGGATACCGCCTTTGTACGGGCCGATAGCGTTGTTGTGCTGAACACGGTAACCCATGTTTGTCTGAATATTACCTTTGTCGTCCATCCAAGTTACACGGAACTGAAATACTCTATCAGGAATACACAAGCGTTCGATTAAGTTTGCTTTGTCAAACTCCGGGTGTTTGTTGTATTCTTCTTCAATAGTAGAAAGTACTTCTTCTACTGCCTGATGATACTCCGGTTCATTGGGGAACTTCGTCTTTTCAGATCGTCTAATACCTTTGCTGCATTCATAATCTTTTTTTCTTTTATTGGTTGATTAAATTTCGATTACCTTTTTTCCTTTTATGCGGTTGCAAAAGTAAAGATAAAAAATTGAACTAGCAAACATTTTATAAAGAAAAAATGCAATAAAACATCAAATTTGATATTTTATTGCATTAAAACTCAGAAAAAAGATATTTATTTATTCTTTTTCATCGACTTATAGACAGGAATAAAGACTAATGCTGCCGAAATGATAAGCATTACTATCGTCATACCGTCAATACGTTCGGCTTTTGTGAGAACTAAATAGCAAAGCGCCAGCCAAAGCAGGCTGACGCAAACTATTTGTGATTTTGATAACGGTCTTCTCATCGGCTTTCGTTTTTTTCTTCTTCACTACGATGGCGTCGATCACGGCTACGGCTGTGATGTTCACGATGTCGCGGACAGAACTTTCAAAGTCAGTGAAATGGATAGGCTTGTTCAGCCCCATCTGGATAGGGCCGATAAATTCCGTATCGGGGTCCATTGCCTGCAGCAGTTTGTATCCTGCGTTGGCGGAGCTCAGGTTCGGGAAGATCAGTGTATTCACGTCTTTACCTTTCAGGCGGGTGAACGGATATTTGGCGTCACGCAGTTCGCGGTTCATGGCAAAGTTCACCTGCATTTCACCGTCGATGGCGAGTTCCGGATATTCCTTCTGCATATAGTTCACCGCTCCGTGCACTTTGACAGGGCTGCCGGAGGTATCGGCGCCGAAGTTGGAGTACGACAGCATCGAGATGACCGGTGTATGGTTGAAGAAACGGACTGTCTTGTCAGCCAGTTTGGCGATGTCAATCAGAGTTTCCGTATCCGGATGACGGTTGATCAGCGTATCTGCCAGGAAGTAGGTACCCTTCTTTGAATTAAGAATGTGCATCGTTCCGAAATGGTTGAATCCGGGCTGGATGCCGATTACTTCTTTGGCAACTTTGATGGTGTTGCTGTATCTGGTGTAGAGTCCGGTGATAAATGCGTCTGCATCTCCGGTTTCTACCATCATCATACCGAAGTAGTTGCGTTCGAACATCTTGTCGTTGGCCTCTTCGTAGGTAAATCCTTCGCGGGCACGTTTTTCGGCAAGGATGCGTGAGTAGCGTTCGCGGCGTTCCGACTCGTCCGGATGGCGGAGATTGACGATTTCGATGCCTTCCAGGCTCAGGTCGAGTTCTTCGGCCAGTTTGCCGATTGCTTCGTCGTTTCCTAATAAGATAGGATGGCAGATGCCTTCGGCTTTTGCTTCGACGGCGGCTTTCAGCATGTTGGGATGGATGCCTTCGGCAAATACGACACGTTGCGGGTTGCGGCGGGCGGTGTCATAAAGCTGGCGGGTCAGTTTGGATTCGTATCCCATCAGTTCGCGCAGATGAACGCAGTAAGCGTCCCAGTCTTTGATTTCCGTGCGTGCCACTCCGCTTTCCATGGCTGCTTTGGCTACGGCACAGGAAACTTCGGTGATGAGGCGCGGGTCTACCGGTTTCGGGATGAAGTATTCCGGACCGAAAGAGAGGTTGTTGACGTGGTATGCTGTGTTCACTACATCAGGTACAGGCTGTTTTGCCAGATTGGCGATAGCGTGTACTGCTGCGATTTTCATTTCTTCGTTGATTGCTTTGGCCTGTGTATCGAGTGCGCCGCGGAAGATGTACGGGAAGCCGATTACGTTGTTGATCTGGTTCGGATAGTCGGAACGTCCGGTTGCCATCAGTACATCGGGGCGGGCGCTCATTGCATCTTCGTAAGAGATTTCCGGTGTCGGGTTTGCCAGTGCGAATACGATCGGCATGGGAGCCATGCTGCGCACCATGTCCTGACTCAGTACGTTACCTTTGGACAAGCCGAGGAATACGTCAGCGCCTTTGATCGCTTCTTCCAGTGTGTGGATATCCGTGCGGTCGGTGGCAAAATATCTCTTCTGTTCGTTGAGGTCGGTACGTGTCTTGCTGATAACGCCTTTGCTGTCCAGCATGACGATATTTTCGAGGCGTGCCCCCAGTGATACATATAATTTGGTACAAGATACGGCAGATGCTCCGGCACCGTTTACGACGATTTTCACTTCCTCTATCTTCTTTCCGGCCACTTGCAGGGCATTTACCAGTCCGGCGCTGGAGATGATGGCGGTGCCGTGCTGGTCGTCGTGCATCACAGGGATGTCCAATTCCTCTTTCAGGCGGCGTTCTATTTCGAAACATTCGGGTGCTTTGATGTCTTCCAGGTTGATACCTCCGAAAGTAGGAGCAATAGCCTTGACAGCTTCGATGAACTTGTCCGGGTCTTTTTCATTTACTTCGATGTCGAATACGTCGATACCTGCATAAATTTTGAACAACAGACCTTTACCCTCCATCACCGGTTTGCCGCTCAGTGCGCCTATGTCACCCAGTCCGAGTACGGCTGTACCGTTAGAAATAACAGCTACCAGGTTGCCTTTGGCTGTGTATTTGTAAGCGTCCTGCGGATTCTTCTCTATTTCGAGGCAAGGCTCTGCCACGCCGGGAGAGTATGCAAGTGATAAATCAGTTTGTGTACTGTAAGGTTTGGTAGGAACTACCTCGATCTTACCCGGTTTGCCTTGCGAATGGTAGAGCAAGGCTGCTTCTTTGGTTATTTTAGCCATGGTATTGGTATTTTTATTAATAAGTTATCATTTGGCTGCAAATGTAGGAATAAAAGTTATACATTGTTGTCTTTAGATGATAATTTCTATTAATTTTATAGCAAAATGACTGATTTTGCACAAACTTATGGTTGCTATCCGGGTCTCTTTACTCCTTAATATATAATAGTTATTTCTTTTTTTTTGATTGCTATATGACATATCTGTTTTGATATTCTCTGGGCGACATTCCTTCATGCCGTTTGAAATATCTTCCTAAATACGACTGGTCCGGGAAACCGAGCCGGTCGGCTATATCCTGCATTGTCAGCTCCGTGGATTGGAGCAGTACCTTGATCTCTAGAATGGCGAAATCGTCAATGATCTTCTTTGCGGAATCTCCGGTCACACTGCGGCAGATACCTGTCAGATATTTGGTCGAAATACAAAGTTCGTTGGCGTAGAAGTTAACTTCCCGTTGTGAAATGCAGTTTTCGTGCACCAATGCGACAAACTTCTTGAAGATTTCGTCCTGCCGGCTTCCCCCTTCTATTTCCTGTTTGTCGAAGTAGCGGTAGCATTTATCGTAAATATCCAGCATGAAGGATTGGAGATGATTCTTGGCTATCTGGTTGCGGAAGCGGTTCTCGCGATCATTATAAATAGCAGTTGTCGCCTGTATCAATCCGTTGATTGCTCCGGTATCCTTATCGGGAAGTACATAGCACGGTCTTTCCTTCATAAAGCGGAAGAAGGTCGGTTCTAACCGCAGGCAGGCTTCCCGAAACATGTCCTTTGGAAATCCGAAAAAGGAGGCTGTGAAGTCACTGCTGCTTCCGTTGATGCGGATAATGCTTCCCGGCAGCAGTACCACCTGAGTGTTTTTGACGATTTCGTATTCTTTCAGATCGATGGTGACGTGTGCCCATCCACTGCGGCAGAAATAGATGGCACCCCCTTCCATTTTCCAGAGGTGATGCATGATAGGTGACAAATTCTCATCGCTTCCGGCAACAAATGATTCCCGGAGAACGGCAAGGGTAGAGTTTCTCTGTATCATAACTATTCTTATTTAGTGGGCAAAAATAGGACTTTTTCACTAAATATCGCTCATATTGTTCCGAAAATGAACAAAACTCTAAACACTATGACCAGTTTTCTATGGTGAAAAAGAGTCTACCCTTGCCGCGATCAAAAATTTTAATAGGTAACACAATGAGTAAAAAGGTATGTAAAATGAAGCAAGGGCTATTATTGCTCGGCTGTCTGGTTGCTGCTGCAGGTTGTAAGCAAGCTCCACCCACACAAATGGAAACAGGATATGAAGTTATGACCGTCTCTCCGACCGACCGGATGATTTCGAGTGCCTATTCGGCGACCATCCGCGGACGTCAGGACATCGATATTTATCCACAGGTAGGCGGTACGCTGACTAAAGTCTGTGTAACGGAAGGGCAGCGTGTAAAGAACGGACAGACATTGTTCATCATCGACCAAGTGCCGTATGAGGCAGCCTTGCAGACGGCAGTGGCGAATGTAGAGTCAGCCAAAGCGTCTCTGGCAACAGCACAGCTGACTTACGACAGCAAAGAGGAACTGTATAAGGAAAATGTAGTTTCCGCTTTCGATCTGAATACGGCAAAAAATTCTCTTCTGGCTGCCAAAGCGCAACTGGCGCAGGCCAAGGCACAAGAAGTGAGCGCCCGTAATAACCTTTCTTATACGGTAGTGAAGAGTCCGGCAGACGGAGTGGTAGGTACATTGCCTTATCGCGTAGGTGCGTTGGTAAGTTCCAGCATCCCTGAACCGCTGACCACCGTTTCCGACAATTCGGATATGTACGTCTACTTCTCGATGACGGAAAACCAGTTGCTGGGACTGATTCGCCAGTATGGCTCTAAAGACGAGGCGTTGAAAAGTATGCCTGCCATCGACTTGCAGCTGAACGATAAATCGGCTTATCCCGAACAGGGACAGATCGAGTCTATCAGCGGAGTTATTGACCGTTCGACGGGTACTGTCAGCCTGCGTGCCGTTTTTCCTAATAAGGACGGACTGCTGCACAGCGGCGGCGCGGGCAACGTAGTGATTCCGGTACAGAAAACGGGAGCTTTGGTGATCCCGCAAGGAGCTACTTTCGAGATACAGGATAAGAGATATGTATATAAGGTAGTAGACGGCAAAGCGCAATCTGCCTTGGTGCAGGTGACCCGTGTGAACGGCGGCCGCGAATTTATCGTGGATGAAGGACTGGCTCCGGGCGATGTGATCGTGGCGGAAGGCGTAGGATTGCTTCGTGAAGGTACTCCGATTAAGGCAAAGACTGCCCAGGCATCTGCTAATCCAATCCTCATCACGACAACTACTGAAAAATTAAACCAAGGAGGAATCATTCATGAATTTAAGAACCTTTATAGAACGCCCCGTATTATCGGCAGTCATCTCTATCACGATTGTCGTAGTGGGTATCATCGGGCTGTTCAGCTTGCCCGTTGAGCAGTATCCCGATATTGCTCCGCCTACCATTATGGTGAGTACCACCTATTATGGCGCCAGTGCGGAAACATTGCAGAAGAGTGTTATTGCTCCTTTGGAAGAGGCGATCAACGGAGTGGAAGACATGACTTACATGACTTCTACCGCCACCAATTCCGGTTCAGTGAGTATCACCGTGTACTTCAAGCAGGGAACAGACCCGGACATGGCCGCCGTCAACGTACAGAACCGCGTGTCGAGAGCGACGGGACAGCTTCCGGCAGAAGTAACGCAGGTCGGTGTGACTACTTCCAAGCGTCAGACGAGTATCCTGCAGATGTTCTCGCTCTCCAGTCCGGACGATAGCTACGATGAAAACTTCCTCTCCAACTATATCAGTATCAATATCAAACCGCAGATTCTTCGTATCTCGGGGGTAGGTGACCTGATGATTATGGGAGGTGAATATAGTATGCGTGTATGGATGAAGCCGGACGTGATGGCACAGTACAAACTGATTCCGTCGGACATCACCGGTGTGCTAGCCGAGCAGAATATCGAATCGGCTACCGGTTCATTCGGTGAAAACTCGAACGAAACCTATCAGTATACAATGAAATATAAAGGACGTCTGATCACTCCGGAAGAATTTGGAGATATTGTCATTCGTTCTACGGACAATGGTGAGGTCCTGAAGTTGAAAGACATCGCCGAGGTACAGTTGGGACAGGATAGCTATGCTTATCACGGTGGAATGGACGGTCATCCGGGCGTTTCGTGTATGGTGTTCCAGACGGCAGGCTCCAATGCGACCGAAGTAAACCAGAATATTGACAAACTACTCGAAGAAGTCCGCAAAGACCTTCCGAAAGGCGTGGAACTGACGCAGATGATGAGCTCCAACGACTTCCTGTTCGCTTCCATTCATGAGGTGGTGAAAACGTTGATCGAGGCTATTATTTTGGTTATCCTTGTAGTATATGTCTTCTTGCAGGACTTCCGTTCTACGCTGATTCCTCTGGTGGGAGTCATTGTTTCACTCATCGGTACGTTTGCTTTCATGGCGGTAGCAGGATTCAGTATCAACCTGCTGACGCTGTTTGCGCTCGTGCTCGTTATCGGTACGGTGGTGGATGATGCCATTATTGTCGTCGAGGCGGTGCAGGCGCGGTTCGATGTGGGCTACAGGTCGTCATATATGGCAAGTATCGACGCTATGAAAGGTATCAGTAATGCCGTTATCACCTCTTCGCTGGTGTTTATGGCGGTGTTTATTCCGGTATCCTTCATGGGCGGTACTTCCGGTACGTTCTATACGCAGTTTGGTCTGACGATGGCGGTTGCCGTTGGTATTTCCGCTATTAATGCGTTGACGCTGAGTCCGGCTTTGTGTGCATTGCTGCTGAAACCTTATATTAATGAAGACGGAACGCAGAAGGAAAACTTTGCCGCCCGTTTCCGTAGAGCGTTCAATACGGCTTTCGATATTCTGATAGAGAAATACAAGAATGTGGTGCTGATCTTTATCAAACGCAGATGGCTGGCATGGTCGCTGCTCGTTTGCTCCGTAGTGTTGCTTGTATTCCTGATGAACACGACGAAGACCAGTCTGGTGCCGGACGAAGACCAGGGTGTGGTATTCGTCAATGTAAGTACGGCGGCCGGTAGTTCGCTGACTACGACCGACGAAGTGATGGAACGCATCGAAAAGCGTCTGATGGATATTCCGCAGATTAAGCACGTGCAGAAAGTGGCCGGCTACGGATTGCTGGCAGGACAGGGAAGCTCGTTCGGTATGTTGATTCTGAAGCTGAAACCGTGGGACGAACGTCCGAATGACGAAGATAATGTACAGGCAGTCATCGGTCAGGTGTTACGGTCGTACGGCCGATATCAAGGATGCCAGTGTTTTCGCTATTTCGCCGGGTATGATTCCGGGTTACGGTATGGGTAATGCGCTGGAACTCCACATGCAAGATAAGATGGGCGGTGATATGAACGAGTTCTTTACCACCACCCAGCAATACTTGGGAGCTTTGAACCAGCGGCCTGAAATATCGATGGCATATTCGACGTTCGACGTTCGCTATCCGCAGTGGACGGTAGAGGTGGATGCAGCCAAGTGTAAACGCGCAGGCATTACACCGGATGCGGTACTGAGCACACTGTCCGGTTATTATGGCGGTCAGTATGTGTCCAACTTCAACCGTTTCTCCAAAGTATACAGAGTCATGATTCAGGCAGACCCGCAATTTCGTCTGGACGAAACTTCACTGGACAATGCTTTCGTACGTATGTCGAATGGAGAGATGGCTCCGCTGAGCCAGTTCGTAACGTTGACACGCAGCTACGGCGCAGAGTCGCTGAGCCGTTTCAATATGTACAATTCCATCGCCGTGAATGCGATGCCGGCAGACGGATATAGTACGGGAGACGCTATCAAGGCCGTACAGGAAACAGCCGTACAGTCTCTTCCCAAGGGATATGGCTATGATTACGGAGGCATCACCCGTGAGGAAAATCAGCAAAGCGGTACGACTATGATTATCTTTGGTATCTGCTTCCTGATGATTTATCTGATTCTGAGTGCATTGTACGAGAGCTTTATCATTCCGTTCGCCGTGCTTCTGAGTGTGCCTTGCGGATTGATGGGAAGTTTCCTCTTTGCATGGATGTTCGGACTGGAGAATAACATTTACTGCAGACAGGTTTGATTATGTTGATCGGTCTGTTGGCAAAGACGGCCATCCTGCTGACCGAATACGCTGCCGAACGCCGTAAGGCAGGCATGGGACTGATCGCTTCTGCGGTAAGTGCAGCCAAAGCCCGTCTGCGTCCGATTCTGATGACAGCGTTGACGATGATCTTCGGTCTGTTCCCATTGATGTTGTCCAGCGGTGTAGGAGCCAATGGTAACCGTTCATTGGGTACGGGAGTAGTAGGTGGTATGACCATCGGTACGTTGGCGTTGCTCTTCATCGTGCCTACTTTGTTTATTGCTTTCCAGTGGTTGCAGGAACGTTTGCGTCCTGTGCAGAGCGTCCCTACGCATGACTGGCAGATCGAGGAAGAAATCAAGGTGAGTGAAGAAGAAAAATCTAAAGCAGGAAAAAAATAATTGATGATGAAGAAAATATTAATCTTATCCGCAGCAACGCTCGTGTTGAGCAGTTGCGGTATCTACAATAAATACAAACCTGTATCGGAAGTCCCCGAAGGACTTTATGGAAGCGAGACCGTCGTTTCCGCCGATACGGCGAACTTCGGTAATCTCTCGTGGAGAGAGGTCTTTACTGACTCGTATTTGCAGAATTTGATCGATTCGGCTTTGGTACGGAATACGGATATGCAGACAGCGCATCTCCGTGTGAAAGAAGCGGAGGCTTCGTTGCTGACGTCCAAGCTCTCTTATCTGCCCTCTTTGTTTCTCGCACCGGAAGGAGCTGTGAGCAGCTTCGACCGTGGCAAAGCGACTCAGACCTACTCATTGCCGGTGACTGCCTCGTGGGAACTGGATATCTTCGGAAAGGTGACCACGGCCAAACGTCGGGCAAAAGCGGCCTATGAGCAGAGCAAGGAGTATGAACAGGCGGTGAAGACACAGTTGGTGTCTGCCGTGGCAAATACTTATTATACCTTGCTGATGCTCGACGCTCAATATGAGATTTCCGTGTCCACCGAAGCGGCATGGAAAGAGAGCGTGCGGACAGCCCGTGCCATGAAGAAGGCCGGTATGATGACCGAAGCCGGACTGGCTCAGACGGAAGCCACCTATTATAATATATGTACGGCAGTGCTCGACCTGAAAGAACAAATCAATCAGACGGAGAACTCAATGGCTTTGTTGCTGGCGGAAACGCCTCACAAGATACAACGCGGCAAACTGGAAAACCAGCAGTTGCCGGAAGACTTCTCTGTAGGGATTCCTTTGCAGATGCTTTCCAACCGTCCGGATGTACGTAGCGCGGAGTTCTCTTTAGCGCAGGCATTCTATACGACGAATGCTGCCCGTGCCGCTTTCTATCCTTCCATCACGCTGAGCGGGAGTGCCGGATGGACAAACAGTGCCGGTAGCATGATTATCAATCCGGGCAAGTTCGTTGCTTCTGCCGTAGCTTCACTGACGCAACCTTTATTTAACAAGGGAGTGAATATCGCCCAGCTGAAAATAGCGAAGGCACAGCAGGAAGAAGCCCGCCTCAGCTTTGAACAGACATTGCTGAACGCAGGTGTGGAAGTAAACGAGGCACTGGTGCAATATCAGACGGCCCGTGAGAAATCCGCTTTCTACGATAAGCAGATCACCTCTTTGCAGACTGCTGCCAGAAGCACTAGTCTGTTGATGGAACATAGTAATAATACTACTTATCTGGAAGTACTGACCGCACAGCAGACATTGCTGAACGCCAGACTTTCACAGGTAGCCAATCGCTTTACCGAAATCCAGGGCGTGATTACACTGTATCAGGCTTTGGGCGGAGGCCGGATGTAGGAGGATAGTATGAATCCTGAAAAAGTACGGTGTCAGATAATCGAATACACCAAACACGAGATGTATCTGCACGGTGCTGACGGACTGACCATGGATGACATAGCCAAGGGGATGAAGATGTCGAAGCGTACGCTTTACAAGCTGTTCCCCAGTAAGACTTGTCTGTTCCGCATCTGTCTTTCCGATTTCACCAACGGGATCAGAAGTCGTCTGAAACAAAGTCAGATGCGGATGGACAGTTCGTGTATGCAGGTGCTTTTTGCCACAGTGAACGGGTATCTCACGCTATTGCATTCGTTAGGAAAGACTTTATTGCTGGATATCGCCGCGAACGAAGATTACCGCGCTTCCTTCAAACGGGAAGAGGCCTTCTGGTTGCAGCAGTTTATCAACGTACTGACGCATTGCAAAATCTGTGGTTACCTGCTTCCGGGAGTCGATCCGGATCGCTTTGCGGCAGATTTGCAGGAGGTTATTTATCAGAGTTGCCTACAAGGTACTCCGTATGTTGTTCAGCGTGCGCTGAACCATACTCTCTTACGAGGACTTTTTGAGGTGGACGGCATTCGGTATATTGACGAACACCTGAAACTGGATAAATTCAATGTTTGTGTATGAAAGGAAGGGCGTGTATTGCTTTTTAAGCAGGCACGCCTTTTTATTTGTTTGAAATGAGTTATTCTCTGAAATTCCCGATCATGTGATATATTAAGTTGCTTTTTAAATCTTGTCAATTAAACCCGGAGATAAGCAGAAAGGCAGTTAACCGTTGGCAGGTTAGTATAAACGCTTTTTTATTCTCACCACAATGAGAACATTTTCTCATCGCATTGAGAAATAATTCTCAAAGGCATGAGAACTTTTTTCTCTCCACTGTGGTGAGAATTTTTTCTCAAAGGCATGAGAATACTTTGAGAATATAGCAACTTGTATTATGCTATGTATTAATCAGATAGCAGTACAGCGGTATCTGTCTTATGCCTACTATTTTATGGCTGCCTCAAACGCTCAATCTCTAATAATGTAGTTTCCCGCTTGTTTGGTAAAAGCGGCTGGGCTATTCTTTGTCTCCATATGAAAACTTGACAAATGATCAATCTAAAGCCCTTTCACCACATCGACAGACAAACCCGTGCATTCTGCTATCACATCATCCGCTATACCTTTCTGCTTGAAATTACGGGCTATCTCTATGGTTTGGTTGTGCTCTTTGAGCGCGGAGAACACCAGACCGGAAAGATATTCAAGTGTACTGTACAAGCGTTCCCGATTTTCCTTCCGCTGATAATCCACACTAAAAAATGTGGAACGCTTACGGTGTAATATCAGGTAATATGTCCCGGCAGTAAGAAGTCCCGCTATTATATCAATTTGGGATACCCGTTCCTTCAAACAAATTTTTGTATTCTTCTATAGCCACTTTGTAATGCTTTTCCCTGCTTCGTGCCATACGTCTTGTGGTCGAATTGTCTGCTTCGAGTTCCCACACTAGCAAATGCTGCATATCGGTATTGTCATATAAGTAATTTGCCAAAGCCTTTAAGGTGCTTTTCATGATGTCCTCGTTGGCTTTGTCTGTAGGGTGCTCTTCATCGAAAAGATCGTGCAGCCAATAATCAGAGATGTATGCGTACTTATCCAGCAACCGCTCAATATTCTTATAGTTATTGAGCAGGACGGACATTTGTATGTCGGCTCTTTGCATAATATCCGTAAAGGTAATTTGCGCCAGACCTTTTTCACTTGCTAGCTGGCGGATGGCATCAAACACGTCCGCTTCCAGTTCGGCGCGGGTACGGCGTGTACGTTTATTCTTCGATTGTTCCATGTTTATTTCTTTGTTGCATACAAATGTATGAAAAATAAGTATAAGTCACTTATTTTCCTTTATAAAACAGATTTATGAAACGGTTCGGTCACTGAACAAATTTATTTCTATCTTTGTCTTATTAGTATTTAGAGAATAGAAAAACAAAGAACACTGGGGGAAAGCAGAGTGGGTAAAGGGAACGGCTTTCTCTACGAACGTATCTTTGAGTATTATTTAAATCAGTAGAAAATGGGGAATTTAATTTCGTTTATGAAGGAAGTAGCCGATGGGCTGCGGGAAAGTGGGAATTATGGGACCGCCCATATTTACAGGAGCAGTATGAGTGCAATCCTTGCCTTTCATGGAAGTGATAAGCTTCCTTTCCGGAAAGTAAGTCAGGAGTTTCTTAAAAGTTTCGAATCGTATCTGCGTGGCAGGAACTGTAGCTGGAATACAGTTTCCACTTATATGCGTACGTTGCGTGCAGTGTATAACCGTGCGGTCGACCGCCATCTTGCGCCTTATGTGCCTCATCACTTCCGGTATGTCTATACAGGAACGCGCGCGGACAGGAAACGTGCGCTGGATAAGGAAGACATGGAGCGTCTGATGAAGGAACTTCCGAAACAGCTGTGTCAGGACAACAAGGAACTACAGCGTACTCGTGGTCTTTTCTTTTTTAATGTTTTTACTTCGTGGGATTCCTTTTGTGGATCTTGCCTATCTGAAAAAGCATGATATCGATGGGAATGTAATGACTTACCGCCGTCGAAAAACCGGCAGGTTATTAACAGTGACTCTTGTGCCTGAAGCCATGAAGCTGATCAAACGGTATATGAATACCGATCCTGCTTCTCCCTATCTTTTTTCGCTGATCACCAGTGGAGAGGGAACGGAAGCTGCTTACAAGGAATATCAGCTGGCATTGCGCAACTTTAATTATCAGTTAATGATTTTGAAACAGGTTTTGGGACTGACATCTGAAGTAAGCTCGTACACTGCCCGTCATACCTGGGCTACGATGGCATACTATTGTGAGGTACATCCCGGTGTTATTTCCGAAGCGATGGGGCATTCTTCCATCACCGTGACGGAAACGTATCTGAAACCTTTCAAGAATAAGAAAATTGATGAAGCGAATGTAGCGGTTATTTCTTCCTTAAAGAAGGTCTATAGTGCAGGTAAGTTCTTGAATTAGAGAACTGTTACTTTGTAGGTAACGGGAAGAAAAGACGCTGCAAATATGGGTATATTTTGGAAAACATGCAAACAAAAATGATATTTTTTCTGATAAACTACTAAAAAAAGGAAACACACAGAACAAAACTGCGGATTTTTTGAGAAGAACACGGCTTGCTCTTTAATTTTTGCAAAAATTTCCCTCCCTCTGCCATCGTCCGAGAGCAGGGGTTAAAATATTCTTTACTTATTTAATGAATGTAGCCCGCAGACGCCTCTGTCGGGGTGGAAAAGTACGCTTTCCCGTTACCTACAAAGTAACGGAAAGACGGATCACAAAGACGAGATGGATTATGAAATGACAGCAAACAAATTTTTTATTTATTAATTGTATAACATTTAATTTACTTTTTATGAGAAAATGGACGTATTTAGTCGCAACCTTACTAATGGCGGGTACGACAGCTACATTCACGGGATGTATTGATACCGATGAACCGGAAGGTATCGTTGATCTGCGGGGAGCAAAATCCGAACTGATTAAAGCACAGGCTGCGGTAAAGCTGGTGGAAGTGGAATGGCAAAAAGCCAAAGTTGCTGAACAGGAACGGTGAACAAATCTAAAGAGTTGGATAATCAGTACAAAGAGTACGATGTTCAGATGCACGCTTTAGACGTGAAACTGAAAGAACTGGAAGTAGAACGCGCACAAGCTGCTACCGAACAAGCAAAAGCTGAGGCGGAAGCTAAGATTGCTGAAGCTAACAGAAACAAAGCTTACTGGGGAAAATAAAATGGCTGAAGAAGCTGAAATCTTCAAAGCAGCTATGTTGAACTATCAGACTCAGACAGCACAGGCACAGGAAGCTTATGATAATGCAATGAAACTCATTGAAGCTGGAAAACTTCTGCTTTCTGATGGAGAAAAAGCAATTATTGATAAAGCACAGCAAAGACTTTATGTTGCTTCTGCTAGCCTGAACCAATATTACACTGCCTTAAAGACAGCTCAGGATAATTATTATGATGCATTGGTTAATCCTAATCTTCCGACATTAGCTAGCTTACAGGCTGAACTGAAGTTGGCACAGATTGCAGTTGAAAAGGCGGAAATCTTATTGGATGAGAAAAATAATATGTTAGCTTTGGCAGAAGACTTTGATGCAGCTGCATGGGATGATAAGATCCTGGATCTGAAGAAGAAGAAATCTGAATATGAAAGTGAAAAGAGCAAAGCTGATGTTGAGATTGCTACTATTAAGACTTCCGCTGATTATAAAGCTGCAGAACAAAAAAGTAGCCGAAAAGATAAAAGCGCGTAAAGCTGCTAAAGAGGCATATGATAAAGCTGTAGCAGACTCTACAACACAAAGGTTGATACTCAGCTTGATATTGCAGCTTATAAATCTGAACCTATTAATGAAGGATTGAAGACATTATTTAGCAGTAGCAATGATTTTACATCTTTAGATGGATATACTGTTAGTACAGGTGTGTTTGATTATCCGGCTGTTCAGTATACGCAAACTGAGTACAATGATGATTTGAAGATAGAAGATGTAACAGCCAGAACTAGTCAGGCATCTCTTACTCTGATGAAAGTAAATGCCTGGATTGATGCTTTAGGTAAATATTCTGTAGACGAAAATGGAGTTGAATGGAATAAGTTGACTTTGGCAGAAAAAGAAAAGACAGCCAAAAAATGCTAAAGAAAAATTTGAAAAGGATAAAGCTAACTGGGAAATTTCTGCAAAAGCGGTAAAAGGTACAGCAACTACAGTGCCAACTACTGATCTGAAAAAGGTGACAGATACTTATAATTCTTCTTATGCCGCAGTAGAATCTGCAGTAAAAGCTTATAATAGTGCATGGGATGCCGTATATCAAGCTGCTTATGATGATGCTGTAGAAAAAGAAAAAGCTTCGGTATTGGAGAAAACATACCGTGACAATATGATTACCGCATTGTCTCCTACTAGTAAGGCTGCATGGGAGGCATTGACTCCTGCTGAACAAACTACCAGTAAACTGGAAGCTATATTGGACGATACAGTGAAACAAGCTAAAGCAAAGGCTGATGCTAATGCTACTTTGGCTGAATGGCTGAAACTTGATCAGACTGTTGCTGATTTGGCTGCCAAAGGTGAAGCTGCAGGAAATCAAGCTCTTGCCGATGATAAAGATAAGAAAGTAGAAAAGGCTAAAGCTGCATTGGTTAAAGCTGCTGGGGACGCTGCTACTGCTGTTGCTAAGGTGGCTCCTGCAATTAGTACTTATTCTGCTCTTGCTGCTAATCCTTACGGTCAGATACTGGCTAATACAGTTAGTGTTGAAGATATGACAGGCAAAGATGCTTTCTATAAAGAAGAGAGGAAAAAGATGGTAAGAAAACTGGCCACATGCAGGCATTACGCTCTGATATTTCTGCAGATGAATTTACTAAATTAAGTGCAACTAAGTTAGATCGCAATACAGCTGAAGATGCTTTAGAGTATACTTCTGATGCTACTTTTGGTACTGTGATTCCTGGCGAAGACAGACTTGTTGAAGTAACAGAAGCAATGGTCCGCGCTTATATTAAGCAGAATAATAGTGCTGTTTTGACTGACTTTGGTACTTTGGGAGCTATGATGGCTGCTAATGACGATGTACAGACTTGCAAAGATATGATTGCTGCTGCCGACTTGATTAAACCATTGAAGGCTCAAATGGAAGGTGTACTTGCTGATCTGAATGCAGAAATAAATACGAATACTGCTTTAATGGATCCGTTTATTGCAAAAAGCTGACGAAACTCGTATTGCTCTGAAGACTGCTAAAGAAGAGGTGAAGAAAGCACAAGAAGAACAAGATGCTTTGACTGCTGGGAAGCTGAGGCCAATAGTAAGAAGTTTGCTGAATTGATCCAAGATTACACTGGCTTGATCAGTGTTGTTCAAGATCAGATTGATGGTATCAACGGTGGTGTAGTCACTGGTACTGGTTCTGTGGTAACTGTAGACTCTGTTTTGAATTATTGGAAGAATCAAGTTGCTACTCAGGAAAAATCAGTTGAAGAAGCTAAACAGAAGGTTACTGCAGCAGAAAAGAGCATTGAACTGTTCAACAAGGGTGAATATAAGGAAGCTTATGTAATAGAACACAAGAAAATTGCTTTGGAAACAGCTCAAGAAGCTTATGATGTAGCGAAAGCAATCTATGATACTGCTCTTGCACAAGTTAAGGCTGTATTGGAAACCTTGAGTAAGTAATTTCTTAATCACGTAAAAGTAACAAAATGATAAAGAAACTATGCACATTACTTTTTGCTGACCTGTATAACAGCTGCGCCTTCATTGGCGCAGCGTTACAGCAGCAGTGATGATGCGTCGTTTGCTCGAAGAAAGGACAGTGGCAGGTTTCGGTTTTACTTGGTAGCGGAAAGTTCTTCAATGAGAACACCTCTTTTCTGCTTCCCAAGTTCACCAACACCGAAGGAGTCGTCGGACTTCCCAATGGAGGAACGGATAACTCCGGTGACCTGAACCGCTATCTGAATATCGGTAGTCTGAATAATAATAGTCTGGTCAATATAGCTGGAATCGAAGGCAAGTATTTTCTGTCTGAGAACTGGGACATCAATTTCCAGTTTAGCATGAACATCAGCCTGACTCCCAAGAAAGACTATGTAGAAGGCGACAACAGTGTACCCGATATGATCATACCCGCGCAAAGTTATATCAATGCGCAGATGACTAATAACTGGTATACCTCTGTCGGCTCCAACTATTACTTCAAGACTCGCAACGAACGTATTCATCCATACGTAGGAGGCGCCCTTGGCTTCCAGATGGCACGCATTGAAACTACAGAACCATACACCGGTGATACCTATAAGGATAGCGATGATTCGGAAGAACTTCCTTCTCAGGTCTATACCGCAGGAAGCAAAGCCGGTCAGATGTATGGTATGAAAGTAGCTGCCGTAGCAGGTATCGAGTATAGCATTGCCAAAGGATTTATTTTCGGGTTCGAGATGCATCCTTTAGCTTATCGCTATGATCTGATACAAATTTGTCCGAAAGGATTTGATAGGTACAATGTCAGTCACCATAACATCAAAATTTTCGAAATGCCTGTGGTGAAACTTGGCTTCAGATTCTGACGAACAATGATTATACAAATGTATAAATGAAAAGTGAAAGCCGCTCTGCTGATATTGGCGGGCGGCTTTTCTTTCTTTTTTCAAGAAGAAATAAAAGTCCGATGAATAGATGTATAAGACTTTTGCCCTTTTTCATTGGGGTATTAGTATTGGGAGCTTGCTCTCAAATAAGAGGTTACAGAATTGACGGTAGTGCGCCTCTGCCGGAATTTGAGGGGTAAAATGGTTTACATGAAAGATGTTTCGACGGATGCCCCTGTTGACAGCGCAAGGATAATAAATGGAAAGTTTGCTTTTGCAGACACGACAAAAATAGAAAATCCGGTCATAAAGATACTTTCGATCCATGCCAGTAAAATGGGACTGGAATACCGTTTGCCTGTTGTGATTGAAAACGGTACTATAAAAAGCGAGTATTGCCGATGTCGTTTGTACGGAAGGAACGATGCTGAACGAACGGATGCAGGATTTTCTTCTGGCTATAGATGCATATTCTGCTGCTTGTACGGATAAGCCGGTGGAACAGATACAATCCGGATTCTCGGAATTACTAAAGAGATATATCGAGATGAATAATGACAATGTAATTGGTACTTATATTCAGACAGCTTACCAGTCATCACTATAATACGATAAATATTCTTTTTCATTTCTATAACAAATAAGATATACGAATACAGAGATAATTTAATAAACAAGAGCTCAATCATAATAATCCTTCTCCTGATATCTTCCGGATTAATGCACTACTTCTTTATGAAGGGGATATCCATAAGACGAGAAACAAAGATGCGCCCTTGCGAAAGTCCGGATTTTTGTATTATTATGTTTTTAAGGACGTTCCTGTTCCCACATTTCCCCCTTTTTTTTCCCCAGGAACGTCCTTTTATTTTTCAACTAGGTTTGTCTTTTTTATTGTAAAGCACGGATACGTACTTCTATTTCTTTTTCGTTTTTTAATCCGTCCTTCACTTCATTGATATTCGTATCTCCGTAATGGTACGGATACAAAATATGCGGTTGAATGATTTTAGCAGATTGTATAGCTTGTTCCGGTGTCATCGTATACGGTTGGTTGACAGGCAGGAAGGCTATATCGATATTCTTTATTTGTTTCATTTCCGGGATATCTTCCGTGTCTCCGGCAATGTAAATCCGGGTGTCGCCCACAGTGAGGATATATCCGTTGTCACGTCCCTTGGGATGGAATTTGTCTCTACCGGGAGTTGTATTATAAGCAGGTACTGCTTCCAGTTTGATTTCGGGTGTAATTTGCAGTATATCACCATTTTTCATGGCTTGTCCTTTGTCCAGCATCTTCTGGCAATTCGGATTGGCAATAATTTTTGTATCCGGAGTTTCGATAGCAGCAATCGCTTTGGTATCGAAATGATCATGGTGTTCATGTGTTATCAGGATATAGTCAGCTTTCGGTTGCTGTGTAAAGTCTGCGTAATCAGAGACTGGATCAACAAAAAACTTTTTTCCAGCATATTCTATTAACAAGCTGGCATGCTTAAAGAAAGTGATCTTCAGGCTTTTCCCGTTCTTGGTGGTAAACGAATCTGTTTCGAAGTTCTGCATCTTTGTGGTCAGATTAATTGAATGATTGAATAAACAGGAATAAGCAAATCCGTAAGAAAGGCACAGCGCCAGTGCTACTAATAAAATCTTTTTCATATCTATACAGAGTTTGGTTCCTTACAAAAAGATAAACATCTATAGCGATTTATCAGTTCATGATTAAACATATTCTGTTAGAAATTAACTTTCTTATTGAGAAGGAGGATAATAGGCAGTAAATAAGAAAGGGATGAGGCATTGGTGAAAAGAGAAAGGCACAGAGTCAAAATATCCTGTGCCTTTGCTGTTTGTTATCTGATAGTAATCAGCTTTTACGCATTCAACGCCTGCTCGATATCCGCAATGATATCATCCGCATTCTCGATACCTACGGACAAACGGATTAAGTCGGGACGTACACCTGCTTCCATCAGCTGTTCATCCGACAACTGGCGGTGAGTATGGCTGGCGGGGTGAAGCACACAACTACGGGCATCAGCTACGTGAGTCACAATAGCGATAAATTCTAATGAATCCATGAATTTGATAGATACATCGCGTCCGCCTTTCAGTCCGAAGGAGATCACTCCGCAGGAACCGTTCGGCATATATTTCTGTGCCAGTGCATAGTATTTGTTATCCGGCAGGCCGCAATAGTTAACCCAGGCCACTTTCTCATTTTTAGAAAGATATTCGGCTACTTTCTGCGCGTTACGGCAATGTTGAGGCATACGCAGGTGCAAGGTTTCGAGTCCAAGATTCAGTAAGAAAGAATTTTGCGGGCTTTGGATACTGCCGAGGTCACGCATCAGTTGTGCAGTTGCTTTGGTGATGTAAGCACCTTTGCCGAATGCTTTTGTATAGGTCAGACCATGATAAGATTCGTCCGGTGTACAGAGTCCGGGGAATTTGTCTGCATGGGCATCCCAGTCGAAGTTGCCGCTGTCGACGATACAGCCGCCTACGCTGGTGGCGTGTCCGTCCATGTACTTGGTAGTAGAATGAACGATGATGTCTGCACTCCCCATTCGAAAGGACGGCAGTTGATAGGAGTCGGGAAAGTGTTGTCAACAATCAAGGGCACCCCGTGACTGTGTGCGATACGTGCGAACTTTTCAATATCCAGTACTTCGAGAGAAGGGTTGGAGATCGTTTCACCGAATAGTGCTTTTGTATTCGGTTGGAAAGCTGCAGAGATTTCTTCTTCGCTGGCATCCGGATTAACGAAAGTCACGTCGATGCCCAGTTTCTTCATAGTTACTCCGAACAAGTTGAATGTTCCGCCATAGATGGTAGAGGAGCAAACGAAATGGTCTCCTGCCTGGCAGATATTGAAAATGGCATAGAAGTTGGCAGCTTGTCCGCTGGAAGTCAGCATAGCGGCCACACCACCTTCGAGGGCAGCGATTTTGGCGGCAACAGCGTCATTCGTTGGATTTTGCAGGCGGGTATAAAAGTAACCACTGTCTTCCAGGTCAAACAGGCGGGCCATCTGCTCGCTGGTATCGTATTTGAAAGTTGTACTCTGATAGATGGGCAGCACACGGGGCTCACCCTTTTTTAGGAGTCCATCCGGCTTGTACACACAGGGTTTCGGGTTTGAATTGTTTTGCCATAATGATATAGGGTTTTAAGTTTTATTGCCAAAAAAAGTTTTTAACGGGGCAAAAGTAGGGAAAATAATTGTATTTTTTGTCCTGTTTATAAGTGAAATGATACTGATAAGGTAGTAGTCGAATATGAAAAAAAAGATTCTATATTCTTTTTATTAATTAGTTTTTTTCTTCTTTCGTTGGCTGATGTGCAGGCGCAACAAAAAGCTACTCGAAAGCAGGTGAGGGGATTTCTACTTTTTTGCTGCGTCATAACCGTGCTCCAAAGAAATATTACGATGATTTTGTGGAACTGAATAAGGCAAAGCTGGGGAAAGGGAATGTGTTGAAGCTGGGGGTAACGTATACTATTCCTCCTGTCAAGAGATCGGCGGCGGCTTCTGAAAGAACAACTTCGGGGAGAGATACTTCTGCAAAAAAGAAAAGTTCCAACAGAGGCGGCTGATAAAGAGACCTCAGCAAGAAAACAATCCTCAAAGGTTTCGAAAATAGGAACCACTCTTCATGAACCTCTTTTCGGTAAGCAACTGGCGAATGTAAAGGTCACTTCCAACCGACTGGCAGGTGCCTGTTTCTATGTGGTCAGCGGGCACGGCGGTCCTGATCCGGGGGCCATCGGACGGGTAGGGAAGCACGAACTTCACGAAGACGAGTATGCCTATGACATTGCACTTCGTCTCGCCCGGAATCTGATGCAGGAAGGAGCGGAAGTGCACATCATTATTCAGGATGCCAAAGATGGTATCCGTAATGACGCTTACCTCTCTAACAGCAAGCGTGAGACTTGTATGGGTGACCCGATTCCATTGAATCAGGTGCAGCGTCTTCAGCAGCGTTGTAACAAAATCAATGCTCTTTATCGGAAAGACCGTCAGAACTATACTTACTGTCGCGCTATCTTCATCCATGTAGACAGTCGCAGCAAAAAAAAGCAGACGGATGTCTTTTTCTATCATTCCAATAAGAAGGCCGAAAGCAAGCGGCTGGCAAACAATATGAAGGATACGTTCGAATCCAAATATGGGAAGCATCAGCCGAACCGCGGCTTTTCCGGAACGGTGAGCGGACGCAATTTATATGTACTTTCACACACTACCCCCGCTTCCGTCTTTGTCGAACTGGGGAATATTCAGAATACATTTGACCAGCGGAGACTGGTGATGGATTCAACCGGCAGGCTCTTGCCAAATGGTTGATGGAAGGATTCATGAAAGATTTTAAAGGGAGAAAATAAACTTCAATCTCTTTTTTTCGTGAACAAAACGAAAATCGAAATGTTATATATATGCAAATCGCCTGATGGCTGCTTGTAAGTATGCGAATATATATAAGTCAGTGAATATGCCTCCCCGGCATAACAGGAAGATTGCATAGTAGTTTTGTCGTGTTTTATTTTGTGTTTGTGTTGTGACGGTGCTGCGATGTGAATCGGGGTACCGTTTTTTTTGTTAAAAAGCCGTTTTAACTTCATTTTTTTCAGAACTCTTGTGAACAAAATCCGAATTGGTGCGTTATTTATTATGCAAATCGCCTGATAAAGCTTCTTATGGGTATGCGAATATAGATAAGTCAAGCAAGATATGCCTCCCCCGGCATTACAGGAAGATTGCATAGTAGTTTTGTCGTGTTTTATTTTGTGTTTGTGTTGTGACGGTGCTGCGATGTGAATCGAGGTGCCGTTTTTTTATTATAACCGCTTTGGGGGTATAACCAGGGATTATCCGACATAATAAAATTCTGTGATTCAGTCTGCCGGAAAATGTCTTCCTTTGCAAAAAAGAAATAATTTAGTATCACTTAAATCAAATCATTTATGTTCAATGAAAAGAGAAGCAGCATGCTGCACGGTGTCCTGTTGATAGCATTATTTTCTTGTGCTGCGTTTTATATTGGCGAGATGTCTTTTGTAAGAAGTATTTCTTTCAGTCCGATGATTGTCGGTATCATTTTGGGTATGCTTTATGCCAATAGTCTGCGAAACCACCTTCCGGAAACGTGGGTGCCGGGAATCCAGTTTTGCTCGAAGAAGATTCTGCGTATCGGTATCATTTTATATGGTTTCAGATTGACTTTTCAAGATGTCATGGCTATCGGGTTGCCGGCTATGCTGATCGATGTGATTATTGTGGCTGTGACTATTTGTGGCGGTATCTATTTGGGTAAATTGCTGAAGATGGACCGTGGAATCGCATTACTTACTTCCATCGGAAGTGGAATCTGTGGAGCCGCCGCCATTCTGGGGCTGAATCGACCATCAAGGCAAAGCCATATAAAACGGCTGTATCCGTGTCTACTGTCGTGATTTTCGGTACTATTTCCATGTTTCTGTATCCTTTCTTGTACCGGAACGGACTTTGTGCACTGACTCCCGATCAGATGGGGATTTATACGGGGGCTACTCTGCATGAGGTTGCCCATGTAGTAGGTGCCGGAGACGCGATGGGAAACGGTATTTCGGATTCTGCCATCATAGTGAAAATGATTCGTGTGATGATGTTGGTTCCTGTGCTTCTTGATTACTACCTATCTGGTGGCGAAAGCGCGGAAAAGACAAGTGCAGAAAGGACAGAAGTTTCAGAAGATTGCGGTGCCCTGGTTTGCAATAGGCTTTATGGGTGTCATCGCTTTCAATTCTTTTGATTTGTTTCCTGCACAGTTGGTGGCAGGTATTAACACACTGGATACCTTTTTGCTGACAATGGCTATGACGGCACTCGGAACAGAAACAAGCATCGATAAATTCAGAAAGGCCGGAGCCAAACCTTTCGTACTGGCTCTTTTACTTTATGTGTGGCTGGTGGTCGGCGGATATTTCCTTGTGAAGTATCTCACTCCTTATCTGATGTAGGAGAAATCATCTGATGTAAGGGAAAAACGTCTCTTTGCAAAATACTTACTATCACTTTCACCGCAAATTGTACAATCTTAGACGGATAAATAAAGTGTCAGTCACTGAGAACTTCCCATTTTATCTGTATGATAGATACAATTTGCGGCGAAAGTGATGCGTTTCATCCGGGCAGGCTATATTTATCGCTTTTCTTTCGGATAGTTAGGACCGTAAAGCATCGTTTTTTTGCGGACAACCAATTGACCGTCTTTCACAAATTCCTCTCCCCGTTCACTGAGGTGGCGGATCATTTCTGCACGCATTCCTGCCAGCAGCTTTTTATATTTCTTGTCGTTCACAGCATTATGCAGTTCTTTAGGATCTTTGGCAAGGTCAAACAATTGCTCTTCACCTGTATAGAAGTACCAGATATATTTAATCTTTCCGTCGGTCAAGGCACACCAATAGTTGTCATCACTGTAGCAAGTGGCATGTTCCAGATCAATGTATTTGCGCCATTCCGTTTCTGTGCCTTTAGCCAGAGATAGCAGAGAGCGTCCGTCTATGTCGGTGGGAACGGAGGTTCCCGCTATTTCGAGGAAAGTTGGTAGCAGGTCACGAAGTTCTACGGGATTATCCACCTTGCCGGGAACGACTTGCGCTTTGGCCGGCCATTTAATAATATAAGGTATGTGCGTAGATCCTTCATACGGATAAGTCTTCCGCCAGTGGTAGTGATCTCCCATCATATCTCCATGATCGGAAACGAAAATGATAAGGGAATTATCATACATCCCCTTGTCTTTTAAGGTCTGGAGGACACGCCCTATCTGTTCGTCTATGAAAGTGATGTTGGCATAATAATAGCGTTTGGAGTGACGTGCATATTCATTTCCGAAGTTGCCGTAGGGAGCATCTTTGGCTGCTTTTTCGGGGTCCAGTTCTTTAGCGTATTTCCCACACCAGTCACCAATGACGGGATCGGGAACCTGCGCATCCTTATACATGTCGAGAAAGCGTTGAGGCGGGTCGTACGGGCTGTGGGGACGGGCAAAGGAAACTTTCAAGAATAAGGGCTGATTGCCGTTATCATAATTCTGTATCATCTGACAAGCCATTTCACCGGTCCAATAAGTAGGGTGCAGACTTTCTTTCAGTTTATAGGTAGCTGCTCCGTGATCGTTCCATCCGATTCCGGTTTCATCCGGGTTCTTTCCCGGTGCTTGTATTTGAAACCATAAGCGATAGTCACTGATGAAATTCGGATCTTCCCGGCGTCCGCTTTCATCCAGCAGCGTTCCTTCGAAACCGTGTTTGATTCGTTGCGGATGCCAGTGCATTTTTCCGATACCGAAGGTATAATATCCGGCATCTTTCAGCATCTGAGGCATTTCGTGGTTGTACTTGGGGGCAACTTTACCGTATCCTAACAAGCCATGATGCCAGGGAGACTGTCCGGTCAATAGTCCGGCACGGGCAGGGGTACTGCTGGGACACGAAGAATATCCGTTCATAAACAACGTTCCTTCGCTTGCCAAAGCGTCCAGATGGGGGGAGATTACAGATTCATTACCCATGCATCCCATGGCGTCGCCACGTTGCTGATCGGTCATAATTAAGATAATGTGCGGTTGTTTTTGTGCATAGGCCAAAGATGAGCACAATCCGGCCGTGACGGCAAATGTACATTTCAGGTTAATCATATTTTCAGGTTTTTCATAATGTAATACTGCAAAGGTATAAAGTTTTATCTATTTTGCGTGAAAGCATTTCTGCTTTTTATATGAAAAAAAAGAAACTGTTTCAGAAACAGGTGGGGGCACTTTGTACTGAAACAGTCTCTTTTTATTATAGCTAACCGCCTATAACTTATAAAGGCATATTTCCATGTTTTTTAGGCGGATTCGTCTGCATCTTGTTCTCTGTCATTTCCAGTGCCTGGATCAGACGTTTGCGGGTTTGTCTCGGATAGATGATTTCGTCGATGAATCCCAGTTCGGCAGCTTGGTAGGGAGTGGCAAACTTTTTCCTTGTAGGCTTCCAGTTCTTTACCTTTTGTCTCTGCATCCGCTTTGCGGAACAGGATGTTTACCGCACCTTCCGCACCCATGACTGCGATTTCCGCACTCGGATAAGCGAAGTTCACATCTGCACCTGTCTGTTTGGAGTTCATCACAATATACGCGCCACCGTATGCCTTGCGGGTAATGACTGTCAGTTTGGGAACGGTAGCTTCGGCAAATGCATAAACGATTTTAGCACCGTGGCGGATGATACCGTTGTTCTCCTGCGTATATCCGGGAAGAAATCCCGGCACATCTTCGAAAGTAATCAACGGAATGTTGAAACAGTCGCAGAAACGGATGAAACGGCTTGCCTTGTCGCTGGCGTCAATGTCGAGAACACCGGCAAGGTAGGCCGGCTGATTGGCGACAATACCAACCGAACGGCCTGCCAGACGTGCAAAACCGATGATGATATTCTTTGCGAAGTTAGTCATTACTTCGAAGAAATAGCCGTTATCTACTACCCGTTCGATGATATCCTTCATGTCGTATGGTACATTCGGGTCTGCGGGGACGATGGTGTCGAGTACGGCATCTTCACGGTTGGTTTCTCGTCAGTACAGTTCTGCTTTTTCGTTTCGTCCATATTATTCTGCGGTAAGAAAGAAAGCAGTTCACGGATGCTCATCAGCAATTCTTCTTCGGTATTGCACATAAAGTGAGTCACACCGCTTTTTGCTGCTATGTGTCATTGCGCCACCCAGCTCTTCTTTACTTACTTCCTCATGAATCACAGCTTTTACTACATCCGGACCAGTCACAAACATGTGACTTTTTTCTTTCACCATAAAGATGAAATCGGTCAGGGCAGGAGAGTAGCAGGCACCTCCCGCACACGGACCAAGAATAGCCGAAATCTGTGGAATCACTCCGCTTGCCATTGTGTTCTGATAGAAAATATCTGCATAGCCGGAAAGGCTTTCAATTCCTTCCTGAATACGTGCACCACCGGAATCATTCAGCGCAATTATCGGAGCACCGTTCTTCAATGCAAGTTGTTGTACTTTCACAATCTTTTTAGCATTGGAAGCTGACAGTGAGCCGCCATAGACCGTAAAGTCGTAAGCGTAAACAAATACCTGGCGCCCGTCATCTTTCCGTAACCGGATACGATGCCGTCTCCCGGAATCTTGTTTTTGTCCATGCCATAGTTGGTGCAGCGGTGAACCATCAACTTGTCCAGTTCAACAAAAGTACCTTTGTCGAGCAGCATTTCGATACGTTCGCGGGCAGTCATCTTTCCGCTTTCGTGTTGCTTTTCAATCTTTTCCACGCCCCCACCGAGGGAAGCGATGCGGTCACGTTCCTGGAACGTGGCGTATGCTTTATTTATTTCTTCCATGATGCAATCCGTTTTTAGTATTATACAATCGGCTCTAATGTTATTAATGTCTGGTCACCGGTGATGTTGTCGCCTTCCTGAACCAGAATTTCCTTGATGCGGCAATCTGAAGTCACTTTGTAGTTGCTCTGCATTTTCATGGCTTCGATGACGATGACGGTATCTCCCGTCCTCATTTCCTGCCCTGCCGTAACAGGGATTTTCACCACCTTTCCCGGCATTGGGGAAGTGATGCGGTCGTTCTGTTCATCTTCGCCTTTCTTGCGCATACGCAGATACTTTGCCTGGCTGTCCACGATTTCAACATTGAAACTGCTATAATGCGTATTTACCTTATAGCTTTTACCGTTTTCGCGGCGAATCAGTTGTGCGTTTGCGCTGCGACCGTCCATCAGAATATTGCAGGTGCCATTTTCCGCCATCACAACATCTGCTTCAAACGGTTTTCCGTCAATGGTAAGTACCACCTTATTGTCTTCCTTGCTGACGAGTTCTATTTCCGCTATGCGGTCTCCTATATGAATTTCCATAATTGAATGCTGTTTTTAGTTTAGATACGAAGTACACCTTTGTGCAAACCGAATTCTTTCCATTTGCTGATGGGACGGTTGTCCGTTGCGTCACCTCTGTTTTCTTCAAGATTCATCAGATAATCCATGTAGGCAGCAATCATGGCAATATTTTCGGCACGTTCGCTGGTGCGCATGATGCGTTGTTGCAGATGCTCGCCGTTCTTGGTGGTAAATCCTGTATCATAGTGACCTTCCACGAAATCGGGTGTGTCCATGATGGCACGCAGGTAGCTGATGTTGTTTTTCACCCCGGTCAACTTATATTCGTGGAGTACGCGGCGCATCCGTTCGATGGCATATTCGCGGTTGGTAGCCCATACGATCAGTTTGCCGATCATCGGGTCATAATAGATCGGGATTTCGTATCCTTCGTAAACGTAACTGTCGATACGAACACCAATTCCGTTCGGTTCTGTAATCTGCTTGATGATTCCCGGGCTCGGCATGAAGTTCATTTCCGTGTCTTCGGCACAAATACGGCATTCGATGGCATGGCCGCGTTGTTGGATATCTTTCTGTTTCAATTGGAGCACTTGTCCGTCGGCAACTTTGATCTGCTCTTTCACCAAGTCCACTCCGACTACTTCTTCCGTAATCGGATGTTCCACCTGCAAGCGGGTGTTCATCTCAAGGAAATAATAATTGCGATGCTTATCGACCAAGAACTCAATCGTGCCTGCACCCGATATAGTTGACCGCTTTGGCGGCGGCTACCGCCTTTTCACCCATGTCTTTACGCAGTTCGGGAGTCACGAAAACCGATGGCGTCTCTTCCACAATCTTTTGGTTGCGGCGCTGTACGGAACATTCGCGTTCGCACAGGTGAATCACGTTTCCGTGTTTGTCGCCCAGAATCTGAAATTCAATGTGATGAGGTTCTTCTACGAACTTCTCCAGATAAACGGTATCGTCGCCAAACGAAGAAAGTGACTCGCTTTTTGGCAGTCGTATAAGCCTCTTCCACCTCTTCCGCACTGTGGATAAGGCGCATACCTTTTCCGCCGCCGCCCATAGATGCTTTCAGCATCACCGGATAACCGATCTTGTTGCAGAGTTCTACGGCTTCTTCCACACTTTTCAGATTCTCCTGTGTGCCGGGAACGACAGGGACTCCTGCCTCGATCATTTTAATACGGGCGGATATCTTGTCGCCCATTGCCTCCATCGTTTCGGGGTCCGGTCCGATAAAAATAATACTTTTCTTCCTGACAGCGTCGGGCGAAAGTCGCGTTTTCGGACAGGAAACCATATCCCGGATGAATAGCGTCTGCATGGCATTCCTTTGCCACTTCGATGATTTTTTCTATATTCAGATAACTCTCTTTGGATGCTGCCGGTCCTACGCAATAAGCTTCGTCTGCATAGAGCACATGCTTCGCGGTCCGGTCTGCTTCGGAGAAGATTGCGATACTCGTTATCTCCATCTCCCGGCAGGAGCGCATCACCCTTACGGCAATTTCACCGCGATTGGCTACTAAGATTTTTTTTATCATACTTTTCTCAATTAAGTACATACTTATTTAATGCCTTCCCATCTTCACAGACATAGTCCATCCGACAGAAACACAGTATTTTCTTGATTTGGGGCTTAACAAGTGATGTTCTTTCTCCTAACCCACGAGGCAGAAGAACGCTTTACGCGAAGTGGCAGGTCTTCTGACTGACTCTTGTCTTATAGTGCCTTCCCAAAATAACATCAGTGGCGATAAATTAGTTCATTAATAAGACATTGTATAGAGCTTCACAGCAGCGGGACTGTACGGGATTTGCACCCGATTCCCTTTTAATCGTCATCCGTTGGACACGGACTCCGAACCATTTCGGGGGGCAAAGATAAATAAATATTGAATACTGTGTTCTGTTTTTGCACGAAAGTTTCATTTTTGTGCAATGAATGCTTCCGGCAGATTTCCTCTCCTTTACTTTTCCAATAGAACTAAATCTCTGTGTATTAATGTTTATGCGTTAAACCTTCCTCTTTTTGTATTGTTAAGACTCCCCTAATTAATAAAAAGGAGAATCGATATGAAAGAAAAGAAAATAGCTCGTGATACGAGAAACAGAGAGAAACTGGCGGGTGATGACTGGGTAATGGCAGAGTTTTATGCAACGTGGTGTCCTCACTGCCAGCGTATGCAGCCTTTGATAAAAGAGTTCAAGAAAGAGATGGAAGGGATAGTCGAGGTAGTACAGGTAGACGTAGACGAGGAAAGTGATCTCGCTAATTTTTATACCATTGAATCCTCTCCCACATTCATTCTTTTCAGAAAAGGTGAACAGCTCTGGAGACAATCCGGCGAATTACCGCTGGAAAGATTGGGAAGAGCAGTCAAAGAATTTAAATCTTGAAAAAGTATTAATAAAAAAGGGATGTTTTTCTATGAAAGTTTTAAATCGTGTTATAAAACATACTTTTTTATTTGGATAATTTGCTAATAACACAGAAGTACGTATCTTTGCACTGTGTTTTTCATAGTATTAGATTTAAGGTTAACAAAGGTTGGAGCAAGGCGTTGCTCCTTTTTTTATGCCCGTACCCCGGCTTTCTGTTCAGAGCGGTCTTTATTTCGCCAGCCTCAGTTCGTACAGACAAGCCTGTACTTCCTCCGGACTGCCTGTATGTTTTCCCTCGTCATCCGATAGTTTGATGCATTCTCTCCATTCCTGATTGGACATTCATTTTGCATTGTGTGAGTTTCATGACAATGTTGGAAGGGGTAAATCCTGTATCATTCGTTAGATTGGTACCAATTCCGAAGGAACAGCGAATCTTGTCCTTGCAGTATTCCTGAATTTCCAGTGCTTTCGTGAAGTCGAGAGCGTTGCTGAAGACGGTAGTTTTGGTAGTGGCATCAATGCCCAGTTCTTTATAGCGGGCTACCAGCTTATCGATAAAATCAAACTCATTGCCGGAATCGCAGCGCACTCCGTCGAATAGCTTTGGCCTGCTTGCGGCTGAGATTGCTCAGGAATATTCCTGAAGTATAAGTGTCGGACAGCGCAATGCCCAAATCTCCGTCGTATACATTCACCCAGTTTTCGAGCGCCATATAGTTGGCGTGCTTATATCCGAACTGTGCCCCATGAAACATGAACCACTCATGCGGATGAGTTCCCATCATTTTCATGCCGTACTTCATGGCAAAATAGCAATTGGAAGTTCCGGTACAGTATTTGGCCGTATCATTCAGCCGTTTGATCACCGTTTCCTGCACGTCGATTGAGAATCTTCTCCGCGTGCCGAACTCCGAGAAGCGGAGCTGGTGCTGATTGGACAATTCCACTTTCTCCGACAATTTGCAGAGTATCTCGCTCATATCGGGTACGTTGCCGAAAAACTTGTTTTTGATTTCGGATACGATGGCGAGCAGCGGTACTTCATACAGTGTGACTTTATAAAGAAAATCGCTGACTTCAATATGCAGCCGGCCCGTTGTGTCCAGATGGATATCGATCTTGTCCGGATCAAAACGGAAAGAAGACAGCCATTCCCAATAGACTCTCGGAAGAAACCGGCAATTGCGTGTCATGTATTCCAGTTCCTCTTCCGTAAGTCTCAACCGGCTGAGTTTGTTGAATTCGCTTTTGAGCGCTTCCAGAAATTCTTCGGTATATTCAGTTTCGTTTCTGTCGTTGAAACTGAAAGTACCCATTGCGTAAGGGAATAATTTGATATAAGCGTACGAGGTGGTAAACTTATAGAGGTCTGTATCCAGCAGTGTTCTTACAATCATACCGTTTATTATTTAATATGTAAAACGTTGTAAAGTTAGTATTTGTTGGACAATCCTACTGATTAATTGACAATAATTCTTTCTTTAGTAAGTTAATCCCACTTTTAGGGTGATGGAGTGGTGAGACAGTTCTTCCTTGAATTCGGTATGGAAATATTCATCGGTCCGCTGTTTCAGCCTTTCCAGTTGCTGTATTTCATAGCCTAAGGCAATATTCATTTTTAGTTTTTGAGTGAGCTTTACCTGTGCTCCTACAGACGGGGAAAGATAGAATCCGCCATTGGTTTCTTTGGCAGCCGCCAATGAGCCACCGATGTTGCATTCCAGATAGGGAGTAAGTTTCTTTGGTCGCGTCATGAAGAACTGTGCATTGGCATACAGCGGAATAAGAGCTTTTTCATAGATGGACAGTCCGCTTCCTGCGCCGATAGTCAGTCGCGTTGCCCGATGTGATAGTGTGCTATGATCTGCCAGTTGAAGGGCGTTTGAGATGGTTGGCCCATAGAAAGTCCCGTGCCGATATAGGTCGTATAGGAGAAATGTTTGCTGTCTGTCTGCCCGTCAGCATGTATGACAATAAGGAATAGCAGAGTCAGAGTGAAGATGAAGTGTTTTCATAAGGATATGAGGATGAATGTTAATAGATATATATTTGCAAGCGTTGAGTACTGATTTTAGGGTATTTTCGCTTTCCATGGCGGTGATGCTTCTACAAAATAGGCGAAAAAACACTTTTTTTAGGAATAAGCTTCTTTATAACCAATCAATTATGGCTGTAAACCGTAAGACGCAAAATACGTATATGATTATTATACAGTATGATACGGATTACTATATTCTCAATCATTCTCATGGCGATGAGAAAAAATTCTCACCACTATGAGAAAAGTTTCTCATCGCATTGAGAAAAAGTTCTCACTGCAATGAGAATTTTTTCTCAAAGGCGTGAGAATTTTTTTCTCGTTAAAGAGAGAACGGATGCTTATAGTAATAATCTGCTCATAGTTGCAGCCTTTTATTTACTTTGCTTATTGGATATGAATGGTTATACTCTTGACGATATGCAGCGCTGTGGTAAGTGAAGAGGTATCGGTTACGATCTCTCCGTTGCTGCCATCGGGGCTGCTGTGTCCGATTAGTTTGGCTGTAAATTCTTTCTTGCCGGACGTCAGGTCAACTTCTGCGGCATAGACCAGAGCCGGTTGGCCGCTTCCTTCTTTTCCGCCGGTGTAGTTGGCGTCCCCTTCTTTGGCGGATTTAGGGAATGCTTCATTGAAATCTGTCGAATGATTGATTTCTGCTTTGACGACGAACTGCTTCTGTTTTCCCGTAGGGACCATTTTCACTTGGAAGCTTCCCTGCGGAGTCGCTCCGGTAATTCCATCGACCAGTGGAGACTTCTTTGTCGGAAGATATAAGCCGTCCTCCGATTCTACTCCTCTCTGATAACACCAGTGGGGCAGCGCCTCTTTTCTCCGGTTGCCACCGGAGAACTGCCAGGATTGAGTAGCGATTTTATGTGTCACATACACAGTGGACAGATAATGTCCCTTCATGTCTTCCGTCCAGATAGCGATTTGTGGCGGATTCTTTTTGTTGATCCCCAGAAAGAGAGGAAATTTGTGCAGCCATTCTTCTCCCTTTTCGATGGAGATTTTGAGGTCATTGCTGTTGTACTCTACCAAATCCTGATTGCATCCGGTACTAAATAAGGCGATCAGCCATACTCCCATCATTGTCATCTTGTTCATTTGATTTTGTTTATTTCTGTAGCCAAAGGTCTACCAATAGATTAATTCCTGTTTCCAGTTGTTCCCAACCGTTTTCTTCCTGTATTCTGAGTCCGTTGTAGACCGGACAGTTCTCTTCAAGTAATACCAGATAACTGATGGCTGCCGTTACAATGGAAGCTACGGCGGCCGTCTCTTTTTGCGGATGTCTGGAGAGCCGGCTCACTGCTTCTACCAGTCGGATACCTTTCTCTTCCCGTATCTCGCGCAGTTCTCTGACGAATTTATTATTCGTCGTCAACTCCCAGCGGTAAAGGCGTTTCAGCGTATAGCTTTTTCCTTAATTCCATAATTTGCCTTCTGAATACCTGTTTGATAAAAGCACCGATATGTTCCGGGTCCGGCAATTCTTCGTCGAAGTTAATCCAGTAGTCATTTTGCTGTATATAGGCAGCTATCAATCCGTCCAGCGAATTGAAATAGCGGTAAATGAGCATTTTGGCTACTCCGGCTTTGGCTGCCACGGCATTGATTCCCAGTCCTTCGAAACCGCTTTCTTCGATAATGTCATCAACGGCTTTGATCAGTGCCAGTTCCGTTGCCTGCCTGTTTTTGATCATCTCTTTTTCCATTGTCTTATGATGTTGTTACTACTTGGTCACAAAAGTATGTTTCCTATCGGTAACATCGAGGAGGAAAAAGAGAGATTTTTATTTGTTAATTAGAAAAAAAGGCTTTGGAGTATGCTGAGAGGAGGGGATGAAAAAGAGAATAAATGGACAGTACATCTGGCTTTATTGGCAAAGAGTAAGATACTTTTTGATAGCCAATCGTTCTTATGATAAAAAGCAGGATGTACTGTCCGGGGTATATTTATGATAATTCAACGGTAGGATTGTGAATGGTTAAGCCGCCGTCTACCACAATCGTCTGTCCGGTGATGTATCGTGCATCGTTGGAGGCCAGGAATGCAATGGTGGCGGCAACGTCTTCGGGTTCTCCCAAATAAGGTGTGGCGCATTGTCCTAAAAATATATTGCGTACTTCTTCGTTCAGATTGTCCAGTGCGGCAGGGGTAAGAACCAGTCCCGGTGCTACGGCATTGCAGCGGATATTTTTCTTTCCCATTTGGGTGGCGATATATTTGGTCAGATTGATGACACCTGCTTTGCTGGCTCCGTAGAGAGTGCCATTGGCGTCGGCTGTCAGTCCGCTTATAGATGCTACGTTTACGATATTTCCGCCTCCGTGAGTGGTCATGATGGGAATGACCTGCTGAGAAAGATACATCGTGCAGCAAAGATTCAGATGGAATGCTTCGTCAAAGTAGTTGATGTCCAGCTTTTCAATATTCAGATCACGTTTGGGGTCGGTTCCGCCTACGTTGTTTATAAGTACGTCTATCTGACCGTATTCCTTCATGGCGAAATCAACTAGTTCTTTACAGCTTTGGAGTTCGGTGGCGGAGAAATAGATGGGACGCACGTCGGCCCCTGCTTGAGTGAGTTCGGCGGCAAGCTTGTCGGCCCTTTCCTGCGAATGATCGGCGATGACTACTTTGCCTCCTTCGGAGACGATGCGGCGTGTGGTTGCTTCGCCAATGCCACCGGCCGCACCGGTGATGACGACTACTTTGTTTTCAAATCTTTTCATATATGTTGAGAATTTGATGATTACCTTCCTCTAAATAACAGCTAATGAATGGATTTGTTGTTGCCCTTGTAAACTCTTATTAATAGGAATCGGCAACAGATTCGAAATCTTTGCATCTCATTCAGTTTTATGGGTTAAATATTTAAGAAGACTGCTAAATGTTAACATGAAGTTGCTTATTTGTTAATGCGGTTCTGATTCTATTAAACCATGTTATAAGATGTCCCGTTTTAGCCGGAAAATTTGGAGATGGGGCAAAAGTCCGTATCTTTGTACTGTGTTTTTCATAGTATTAGATTTAAGGTTAACAAAGATTGGCTGTCTGGGATAGATAGCCTTTTTTTTGCTCTTATGCGAAGTCAAATTATTTGGAGTCCGGGCGTGATTCAGAATAATGAATATTGATTGTTTCGCAGACTTTTCATTTCCGTTCCTTCACTACATCATCTTCTGCCGGATGCCCGATCTGCAAAGGCGAATTTCCTGTCATGTTTCTTAGTGTTATATTTCCACACTGTTATAATTGCCTTTGATGGCATAACAATAAATGCACATCCGTTCAGGCAACTTTCATAAGTTCCGATATCAATGCTTTCAATGCAGTTGCAGACATTCCGCTGATTTTTGTCTTTTTGGCAAAGGGGGGTAGCCGGTGATTCTTTCGATCAGTTCTTTGTCGATACACAGTCCGGCAAGGAATTCCCAAATGTCTCAGATCAACTTTGGAGGTGCAGGTATCAGTTGGATGGCAGGATATTCGTTGATGGTATTCCTGAAAGGGAGACGGCTATTTCTTCAATCTTCTCTTTTTCGCAACGGCTGTATGTTGAATGGCCGACTGCGGTGCGGATATGCTGGTAATGGTCAATAAATCCCAGCATACACTTTTCGGTATGGTCTTTAAGTCCGTCGGCAATTTGGGCAAACGCTTCCTTATGGAAAGAAACGTCGTACTCTTCATTGGTCAGTATCGGATCATATCTCCAGATCACCCTTTCCCTTTGCCGATTTTATCCGCCGCGTTTGAATATGGTATCCATTCGTTTATCGATGGAGGGCAAATGATTTTCCAGCTTTTCTCCGTAAGGGGTTAAGTGTAAATTGGAAGTAGTATTTGTAGTCTTGCAGATGATCCAGTTGGTTCAAGCATCGGGGGCGGGTTCTTGGTCCAGAAAACAAAGCAATCTACTACAGCAGGATGATAAGAGATCTTGCTGATCATTTTAGGATTAATGGATTGGGCACTAATACATATCCTTCTTTAATCCGGTTGAAAAACCACTGGGAATAGAATGCCGGAATATCTGTCCGGCGGCTGGACTGATTATCATAGTTCAAAGTTCGGTAAAAGTTCAATAATTCCGTGATGAAAAAAAATCAATAGCACGGATAGGATGAATTGTTTCAATGATTAATGCGAGATTTTTGACTTATTCTTACTTACCCAAGAAGTAACTTGAACTGTGAATGAATATGTTAAATGTTAACGTGTAAAGTCTGAAATGTTAATACGCTTTCCGGATTATTAAACCGCTGTTATAATATGGTGTTTAGGCTCTAGAATTTGCTATTTACCTGAAATATGGTACCTTTGTACAGTGTTTTTTTCATAAGTATTAGATTTAAGGTTAACAAAAGATTGGTTGCTCGTGATGAGTAGCCATTTTTTGTTTTATACGTCGATAATTGTTTATTCTTTAATCATCGTTAATAGCATTTTGAATTTTTCCACCGTTGTAAGTGTATGTGATACCTATTGTTTGTACATAACAAAAATCGTTTTTTTATTGTTATAGTACGGAAAGTAACTAATAAGGAGAACATTATGAAAAGAAATTTTTATTGTTTGGCAGCGGTCGGTGCTTTGCTGTTGTCTTCCTGTTCGGGGAAGTAAAAAGCAGACTGTATCCTCGGAAAGTACGGAGGAATTGGATAATGCCAGTAAGGTGATCAATTATTATCATATGTCACTTGCTGTATTGAGGCATGTGGCTAATGCGAAAGATATAAACGCAGTGTTGGGATACATGGAACAAACTGGGAAAGTGCCTGAAGTTGAACCGATTGCACCTCCGGAAATAGCTGCGCGTGATACAGCGGAATTGTTGGATCCGGGAGACTATTTTAATCCGGAAGTCCGTCAGAATCTAAAGCAGAATTATGCCGGATTGTTTAATGTGCGGACACAGTTCTATGATAACTTCAATAAATTTCTTGCTTATAAGAAGTCGAAAGATACAGCAAAAACGGCTCAGCTTTTGGATGAAAACTATAAGTTGAGCGTAGAACTGTCCGAGTATAAGCAAGTGATTTTTGATATCCTAAAGTCCTTTGACCGAACAAGCGGAGAGTGAACTTCTGGCTGATGAGCCGTTGAAAGATCAGATAATGGCGATGCGCAAGATGTCAGGCACGGTGCAGAGCATAATGAATTTGTATTCCGCAAACATGCAATGGACGGGTACGGATTGATTTGAAAATGGCGGAGCTGGAGAAGGAACTGAAGGCTGCGGAAAAATTCCGAAGCTGTTACAGGTTATGATGAAGAACTGAAGAATTTTCAGAGCTTCCTCTCTACCGTTAAGTCCTTTTATGAATGATATGCAGAAGGCAAGCAAAGTAAAGGTGCATATTCGGACAAAGAATATCAGGCGATGTCGAAGCCTATGAATGCGGAGGCTTTCTGTTATTTGAAAAATAAGACCTGGCTATTATATTATACCCGGGCAGAGGCATATTTTATGTTTGTCGTTATTGATAATATCTGTCGATTCTTTTAATAACATCTTATTTTCAGGACTTAAAAGTAAATCACATATAATGGGCTTTTTTAGTTTTTCAAAATAAAGTGTCGGCATGGAGTTATAGGATGAAATTATTTTTTATAATGCATTGTAGCTTAATGTATAGTCGTTACTTGATATTTATTTTTTAATTCGTTTACTTTACCATAAATAAAGTTTCTTAAATTCTTTCAAAGATTGCAAATATGCTTTCTTCGAAAGCGAGATTTGGAATAGTTTCGAATATATGATTGATATCTGTACGCCCATCTGTTAAAAGTAGCTCAAGACCTGTTTCTTCACAAAAATCAAATGCGCTTGAATTTTTTTGTACAGATGATTGTAGCCATTTCGGTCAACAGCTTTAATTCTAGCAAGAAACGCTTTCCCATCATCAGAAGACTATAGCGCTCAGGGCACTATCGTATGTGATTACTTGTTCGACATAATAAAATAACCTCGTAGCAATTTTTTCTAAACGTTTATAGAATTTTTTCTCAAGCATCGATTCGTAAAAAACATTTCTTTTGAAGTTTATTACTATAGAACTCTCCAGCTTCTGATTCTAAATATTTTTTTTGTTTGGGTCATAGTTTCTATGAGGAGTTATTTGGTGGATTTCTTCCGAAGTCCATGACTTCACATGATCAAACCATATAATTTTGTTTGTAATAGCTGTCAATTGTGAAGATTTTTGCTTTTGGGGAAAGATTGTGCTTGTTTCTTTGATTTCTCTTTCAGGTTTTTTGATAATGGAATAATCCTGTTTAAAGTAAAGGATTGAGCTAGATCAAAAGAGTTTCTATGGGATATTCAGACAGATGGCTTTCTTGAAATTTTTTTTTTAAGTAGCAAGCAAAGAGTGTGTA
>VOFJ01000330.1_pt1 | contig 42000 bp, 59 predicted proteins | sample 5384081 | NCBI WGS metagenome assembly VOFJ01 (sample SAMN12384729, study PRJNA508395) | human gut metagenome | isolation source: healthy gut I | host: Homo sapiens
TGATCCATATAGCAGGGGTTTTTGGCTTTGCTACATATGGCATAGTAATCTCCTTTCCATTTTTATTCGCTCCATTTTTCGTTTAGCGCAATTCTTTCTAATTATTTGTTTTATAACGTATTTCCCCCACCAACTATACCGTCGTCCCAGACACATCTCTGATGGTTTTTTTTTGCCTTCACGTTCACACTGTTCCAATTTCTGCTGTGCTATTCGTATTGCTTTTTTCCTCATTTCCCACACGGCAAATTTTTTTCCATACATCTTTTCATCTGCCTTGGAATACTTCTGCCCTGTTTTACTCTCATAAACTCGTCAAATTCGAGCAACAGGTCCAAAGAATCCCGAATTGCTGGCATGACACCAAAATAGGCATACATCCATATTTCAAAGCAAGGATTGGACCCATCTACTCTTGTATGTCTTTTTTTCTCTGCTTCAGCGATGATTTCATCAAATCCTATCACTTGATCTCTGTCAAACACAATCAAGGAATACGATATTGTGCCTCATAAGCTGTTAGCTCCAAGCATTTATCAATCATGCTTCTTGTCTTTGTTTCTACGACTTTAATGACAAGTTTGTTTTCTAACTTCTTCCGGCAAGATTGATGCAATCCAAAAAAGCAACGTTCAGTTCCTTCAGTGTCTGTAACGATCAAGTAATATCCCAATTCCGGTACTTTGATTGTTCTTCTTTGCTCTCTTGTTTTTCTGTTCCCTGTTCTATCCCTCTTTTGCCATTCTCAATCTCTCCGTTCCACTTCGGTCGGTGCTGAACCAATGTCCCCGGACACCCCGCACCCTTAAACATATCAATACTCTTTAAAGTCGGAATGGCACCATACTTACCAATCAGATAATTCTTCTCATAGCTTTCGTCCTTGCGAATACGCACTCCATCCTCATCCACAAAATCTGCAAGGGAGTATAATGTTGAAACACCTCGATCATCCTTCTCAACAAACCAGATTTCATCACGACGCAGCAACTGATTTTGAAAGTTGCCAGGTATCATGCGTTGTGAATACAAGTTGCGCATGGTTAACATTAATATTCGGGTTCAAGAACGTAAGTAAAAAGTTTCTTACCAAAAGCGGATGCAGGCGAGCATTTAATTCATCAATGAAAAAATACGCTTCCCTTTTCCAATACTTCCTGCAATTCCGGGTAAAGAGCAAACATCTTTAAGGTTCCGGCTGACTCTGCACCTAAAAGGGTATCTCTGCCATTTCATCAGAATCAATCTTCTTATGAAGCGCATTAATCTTATATTTTTTCTTCCTTTGATTCACCATCACTCGGAACCTTTTCTACCCGAAAATCCTTAATATGTTCATCAAAAGATGCAAAGTATTCCACAACCTTCTGCTGAACGTTCTTATCATCCACAAAGCCTCTTGGCAATCTGCGTGATAAGAAAAAATTAGTAACCGGATCACCAAAATCTGCAAATTCATTTGTCAAAGAACCAGTCTCTGATTGCCTTACATTTGCTAAATTTTTAACTTAGCCCCTAAAGAAGCAATCAACACCTGCTTTTCCAGCGCAATCTTTATATTATCCCTGCTGTTCTTCGGCAAGCCTGATAAATCTAATTCACTGTCAGAAATTCCACGATAAAATACTGTACTGTACTTTCTGGCTGTCTTGGCCTTAGAGTTCAGCCATTCCTCTGTTACACCTTCCTGATCAACGCAGAATCCATAATTATATGTCTTCTCGTTCTTATCTCCAGGAATAGTGAAATAGACCTCAAAACTGGACTCTGCATCTGCTGACGTGGAATCAAACAAAAACGGGTAGGTCTATACTCCTCAAACTTCTCTTCCTCATCTCCATACTTGAAAGAATCCACTACATACTCGGCCATATACTCAAATGCACTGTATATATTTGACTTGCCACTTGCGTTTGCTCCATAAATGGCAGCAACCGGCAGTATCTTTTCTCTTCCGATGGTCACAACTCTTTCAGAAAATTCTGTCATCTTAGTGGCAGAACAAATCCAAAGTTGCTTCTTGTCTAAAAGATCTAAAATTTTTAAAATTAAATTGTATCAACATAATTGCTACCTCATCTTCTTTTCTTTTTTTTTATTATATGCATTTTTTTCAAAAAAAATAATCAACACCTAGATGTGATTTTTTTTCTCATTTAAGTGTTGACTATTCATTTCTTTTAGATATCAAAGCAAAAAGTAAAGGCTCTCACCTTGCTCTTCTTACCCCACACATAATTTTTTTCCTTATTTTCCGATAAGTTCTCTAATATGTAATCCTTTTCTCTCTGGATATAATGCAGTCATCCTCTATTGCCCTCTCTACCTTCCCCTGGCATTTACTTCTACTAAGAGTTTGCACAGGAAATCTGCAGTATCTTCCGCTGAATTTGGATTATGAAAACGATAATTTAATTTCGTCCGTTTCAAGCGAAAGCTACACCCCTTACCTCGCCTGTCCTTCTCTCCCATACTATGAGAAGGATTCTTAGATTAGACCAGATCCTTTTTATTTAATCTAAGCATAATCCATTTGAAATCAAATTACGTTCCCAAAATACTGGACTTTTTGTCTATTCCCACTGTACTTTTCCAAAAATTTCACTGCTCCTGACTGCATCATATTCCATTCCGTAAAATAAAAAGAAACGCTTGAAAAAGGTTTTTATGTTACTAAACCTTTCAAGCGTTTCAACGCCAATTCAATATACAATTTTATGCCCTGTCTCCTCTTCTTTGCCTTGTTTTCCTAAATTCAGTTTTACCTTCAATTTTATATTCACAACAGCAAGCAGTGCATTTTGTACACAAAAATGCATTTTTTGCTTGTTGGGGTATCTCCCAAAGCTCCCTCAGAATCAATCAGAAATCTGATTGATCTACACCTGACATTTTATATCTTGTTATAAACGATTGTTTAGTTCTATACCCTCCTAATTTGCTTTTTTTACTTTATTTCGTAACTCTTTTATTACTCCGACACTTGAATCAAATACTTAAAAGTTCTATTACCAAAACATAATAATCTTTTCCACATAACGTTATATATTTATTATTTTTTGTATATATACTTTTTCCACATAACGTTATATATTTACATTTTTGTTTGATATATCATATAATACATATAGAAAGGAGGTTATATAAATGAAAAATATGCGTCTTAAATTAGCGCGCGTTGAGATGAATCTTTCTCAAGAAGAACTGGTTGCCAAAGTTAATGTTACACGCCCTACTATCAACTTACTAGAAGGCGGAAAGTTTAATCCCAGTCTTCAGCTTTGTATTCGGATATGTAAAGTACTTAACAAAACATTAAACGATTTATTTTGGGAGGAGGACAACTTATGAAAACCACCATTCACTGTGATGAAAGGATCACAAATATTCGGAACACAATTTATGTTAAACTTTTTTTTGGGGTATAATTATATTAGATAATCTTACTAATCTACTAGATTATTTTTTTCAAACAAGCTTAAACGGTTGGGTTATTTCATTAGCGCCTTGTGCGTTATTAATCATTTGGATGTCAATAAAAGGAGTTCTTTTTAATGGAACCCAACATTTTCCACACTGGTGTTGGCTATTTGCACTATGCTATTCCAGTTTAAATAGTATTACCATTTTTGTTATGAGTTCCCAAATTGATACTTTTTTCTATCTTGAACTAATTAATCAAAGAATTATAGTCTCCTTAATATTTCTAACTGTTTATTTCCTTGTAACATTGTTATTTTTTTTACATTTCTTATCGTATTGCTCTAAGAAAAATTAATATACTTTCTACTGACATCTAATTATGTAAAATTAAATGATTATCAATCCCACATTCTTCTTTTAATAAAGCGATAAGGTTTCCCCTTATCGCTTTTTATCTATTCTATATTCCAAATGAACTGCCTTTTTAATATCTTCTTTAAGCATTCTATTTTGTTACCACCGTATGTACCGTACTCTTGCTGATCCCGAAATGTTTTGCCGCCTGCCGCACGGTCGTGTTATTGTCAATGATATATCTGGCAATCTCCATAGCTCTTTCCTCAATATAACCTTTCAAACGAAATCCCCTGCAATACTTGTTTTTACATTGTATGCAGGCTTATTTTCGTATATACTATCTTTATCAGATGTAAAGGAGGATATTGCCGTGCCATTTATCAATACGAAAACCACCGTTTCCCCTGAGCAAATCCAAAAAAGGATTCCCTGACCGCAGAGATCTGCCGCATTACCAGGGAGTGTCTCGGCAAGGGAGAGAACTGGGTTATGACTGGTTTTGAGGACAATGCCAGCCTGTTCTTTCAGGGGGATTCTGCCGCTGTCGCTTATGTGGGAGGTCAAAAGCTTCGGCACGCCGTCCGCTGCAGGCACCAGCCAGATGACCGGAAAGCTCTGCCATCTGCTCTCCGGCGAACTTTCCATTCCTGCCGACCACATCCATGTGGCATACTTCCCGACTGACAACTGGGGCTGGAACGGAAGCAACTTCTGACTACAGCAGAAAAAATGCGGAATTCCCGCATTTTTTCATTTTCTCTTCCGCCTTGATCGCTCTCTTTTTCTCGTACATCTTCACATCCGCACGGTTCCTTGTCTCTTCCATATTTTTTATCATACTGCTCGTCAAAGATCGCGTAGCCGTATGCTATCCGCATCGGGACGTCCGTTTTCCCCTTCATTATATTTCCGCTCGAGATATTCCAGTCTGCGCAGACATTCCTCGACCCACTCACTTCTGGCATGGCGGATCACGGCGCAGAATTCATCCCCGCCGGTCCGGTAGCACACCCCGGCAGGTTCAAACACTTCCGAGATCAGCTTTGCCGCATCCTGAATATACTTATCGCCCGCCGCATGTCCGAACGTGTCATTGCAGTACTTCAGATCATTCAGATCGAACGTCACGATCGCCGTCTCTCGGTCTCTGGCATTTTCCGACGCCCACTCATCATAAGCGTTGCGGTTGTACAGTCCGGTCGGCATATCATGCTCCGCCAGTTCCCGGTAGACTCTCCGCCTTGCGTCCCTCATCAATCTTCTCCCTCGACACCGCACTCGCCTCTCTCGCCAGCAGGCAGATAAACAACAGCAATCCAAATCTGCCGATCACATCCGTTCTTCTCCATCCGATGTAGTACGCCGACATGTCGACCGCGTAAGACACTAGCAGAATTACAAGTCCCCAGATACAGACACGCACCCGCCGGTCCATTCCGCGCGCCCGGTAACGCTGCTGCAAGATCACATAGAGCAGATAGAGCAGGTCACATGCCATCAGAAAATGCGTGCAAAATACCGTATTTTTAAACTCGCAGATCCCCGTCATGTGGAGTACGGTACACACTACAACATTCGCAAATGAACAGATGCAGATAATATTTGATATATACTTCTCCTCCACCTCGGAGAACTCCTGCAAAAATGCTGCAAACGGCGCAATCATCAGCATAATCAGCATATAACCGGCGTACGAGGGCCGCCGTCCGGCTTTTTACCATGTAGGCAACCAGCTCCGCGCCTCATTCATGGACCACATTCCCATCATCAGCGTAAAAATGCCAAAATACAGGATGCCCGGTCCCATCTTTACTTTGCGTCTTGCAATTGCATAATAAATGAGCAGCATAATACCGATCGCTCCGTCAACTGTGCTGACCATGATCTCCGGAACCGATCCTCTCATCGTCTGATAGACCATCTGTCCGTCATTCTCCTGATAGAACCTCGTCACATGATCCCGCACTGCCGGGTACACCGCCTCGATCCGCACACTGAAACTCTTCACGCCCTCCTGCAGCTGGATCGTATTCCATCCGGTTCCGGGCGTCCTCCCGAACACCGTACTGCTCTTTTCCAACGAATAAATCTGCTCGCCGTCCGCATACACTTCCACGCACTGATGTACGCTAAAAAATGTCAGTTCCGAAAACTCCGACTGCATCTGATTGCTGTCGAAATAATACTCCCTGACATCTTCACCCACTTCCACCACGCGATCGGGCTGCAGTTCGATTCTCCGTCTGGAATCCTCCGCAAAGCTTGTATTCTTTTTTACCTGCAAACGCAAAGCTCAACGCCATCAGAATGAATCCGATGACAAGCAGCACTCCATAAACGGTCGATACTGATTTTTTCATTTGTCCTCACCTGTGGAAAATTCTGGCAAACAGAGGTTTTTTTTCGTATTCTCTGCACTGGTTGTTATCTCCGCAGCGGCAAGCGTCTCTTTTTCCTGCCTCTTCCTTTGTCTCCGGCAGAGCCTCCTCGAGGAAGAACTCGTCGAACACATCATCCCTCTTGTTGATCTTCTCGCACATATCTTTGGTGACCTCCATCATGGTCTCCATCATATGTCTTGCATTCTGCCCCATGCGGTCTTCAAAAGTCATCCCCTGATCCGGTGCCTCCTCACCCCAGATACAGTCATCCCCCAGCACACGCAGCCTATTCAGCCGGTCGCGCTGCTCCTTGCGGACGACGCTCAAAAACCGGCTCACCATCACGTTGTGCTCATTTTCGTCCGTATAACACAAAAACTCTTCCAGCGAAGCGTTCTGCGGATAACCGATTTGATAGTAGGTATTATAAATCCGGCAGATCCGCTCTGTCGTCTGGCGCAGAATGATGCCGCACTCCTGCGGTTTTCTCCAATAATAATGCTCCGCACGCTCCAGTTCCTGCAGAACATTATCATACATCGCCTGAAGTTCATCCGACTCCAGTCTGCACTCTCTTATAAACTCAAAATTCATCTCCCGCTGCCCCTCTTATGATCTGTCTTCTACCGCTTTCAGGATCTCCTCACTGATGGCATCCACGTCCTTGCCGTCCGTGTCCACGCAGATATCCGCCACCGCTTCGTAGCGCGGCCGGCGCTTCTCCATGAGTTCCCGGATATATTCCACATTCATATTCCCGTTTAAAATCGGGCGGTTCGTACTGTCCTTGACTCTTTCGTAGATCGTCTCCGGCGTCGCCCGAAGGAACACGATACAACCGTTCTCCTTCATCAGCGCCGCATTCTCATCCCTGAGTACACTGCCTCCGCCGCAGGATACCACATATCCTGTGCTCTCCGAAAAAGACCGCAACAACTCTGTCTCCAGGTCGCGGAAATAATTCTCCCCATGTGCGGCAAAAATATCCTTGATTGCCATCCCCTGTTGTTCCTCGATGAGCTGATCCATCTCAATCCGCTTCGCCGGGCATTTTTTGCAAGCGCCCACGCAATGGTACTTTTCCCGGCGCCCATAAAGCCGATCAGATATAAATTCTTCATGCCACTGCTTCACCTTTCTAGCTAAAAAAACGCTCTTTGACTTCCTCGACCGGCATATCTTTTTCCGGTATACAGTTTAAAGGCAGCCACACCCCTGCCACAACAGCATTCCCTTGCCGCCGATGCAGATTGCTCCGGCTTCCTTCGCCTCCCGAGCAGTCTCGTCTCCTCCGGGTTGTAGACAGCATCTGCCACCACTAACCCCGGCCGGAATGCAGAAGTGTCCTTTACCACACTCTCATTTTCCATCGGCTTCATGCCTACAATCGTTGCATTTGCAAAAATATCGCTGGACGCGATCTCCGCAGTCATCCGCGCAGTATCCGCAATATCATAGACATTTACCACGCACGACGGAACCGCCGCACGGATCTTCTCCGCCGTTTTCAGCGTTCTCTCAAAAAAAGCATCCTTGATATTAAAAATGGAAATCTCCCTTGCACCGTCAAGCGCGCACTGCACCTGAATGGCAGTAGCGGCACCGCCTCCGCCTGCAACCGTGATCTTCTTGCCCTTAATATCGATCCCGTGATCCTTCAGATTATGCACAAATCCCTCGCCGTCAGTAACATGACCGGTCAGCCTGCCGTTGTCATTTACGATCGTGTTGACCGCTCCGATGATCTGTGCTGCCGGAGACAATTCATCCATGTATTTGACAACCTCTGTCTTGCACGGCATGGTGACATTGCAGCCGCGCATCTTAAATGTGCGCATGGCGGCAATGGCGTCTGCCACTTCCTCTACTTTGATGTCAAAAGCCACATACACGTAATCCAGCCCCAGACGCTCGAAACTGTAATTATACATTGCCGGCGAACCCGAATGTCCGACCGGTGAACCAATCAATGCCAATAATCCTGTGTGTCCTGAAATTCTGCTGTCCATATTTCCTCCCGCTCCGGCGTCCGTTTTTTTCTCTGCGCCGATAACAGTATCATAGCTGTTTTTTCTTATCATTTCAATACACTAAAGCAAAAGAGCATCCCTTTTCTACTCTGTAAGTATCGGCTTAAAATCTTCCGTATCGCCGCAGAATATGCCGCCGCATTCCTGTAAGATGTGCCGCATTACAGGCAGTACCTTTTCATATTCCTCCGCAGAAAATGTCACCAGATACACTCTGTCGCAGTCATGTTCCTCTGCAAATGCCGCAGTCACCTGATCCCGGGGATGGATTTTCCCTTCCTCCATGTCCATGGAGGCTTCTCCGCCGTACATAATCTCAAGTACGCCTGCTTCCTGCCAGATTTCCATCTCACAGGTTCCTTCCAGCACGTCTGCAATCTGCCGCACGCCCACAGTCTCCGGTGCAAGATAGAGCCATTCGCCCGGCACGCCTGCCTCTTTCTTTTTTCTCCTGCGCGGTCTTGTTCACCGGAACCGCTGCTTTTTCCGGCGTTCCGTGCCCCGCCTTCTTCATCGAAGCTGCTTTTCCCGCTGCTCTGTGTCCCGCCTTCTTCACCGAAGCTGCTTTTCCCGTTGCTCCTTGTCCCGCTTTCTTTCCCAGCTTTTTCATCCTGCCTCCTGCTTACCAGCAAAGAACCTCGTGGCCGTCCTCCGTCACAAGCACCATAATCTCCCACTGTGCAGACGGAAGTCCGTCCTCCGTGTAGACCTCCCAGTCGTTTGCATCATCGACATAGATGTCCACTTTTCCCATGTTGACCATCGGCTCGATCGTAAAGATCATGCCCGGCACCATCAGCATCTCCTGACCGCGCTTGCTGTTATAGCCGACCCACGGCTCCTCATGGAACTCCAGTCCCACGCCGTGTCCGCCGATCTCACGCACAACCGTATAACCGTTTGCGAAGGCGTGATCGTGAACCGCCTGCCCCATATCGCCTAAAAATCCCCCACGGTTTTACTTCTGCGAGACCTTTTTTCCACACACTCCTTCGTGACATCCACGAGACGTTTCTTCTCCGGGCTGACGTCGCCGATGCAGAACATTCTGGAAGAATCGGAAAAATAACCGTTCAAAATCGTGGAAACATCCACATTGATAATATCTCCCGACTTCAAAATGACATCCTTTGACGGGAATCCATGGCACACCTGATCGTTCACCGAAGTGCACACGCTGTACGGGTAGCCCTGATAATGCAGCGGTGCCGGAATACCGCCCATGCTGGTCGTCATGTCGTAGACAATCTTGTCGATTTCCGCCGTATTCATGCCCTCATGAATGTGCTCCTGAATATAATCGAGCACCGCGATATTGATCTTGCAGCTCTCCTTAATCCCTGCAATCTGATCTGCATTCTTGATAATGTCATGGGTCGGGACGATATGTCCCTGCGCAGCGATCGCTGCAATCTTCTCGTCAAATGCCTGATGGCATGCCTTGTATTTCCGGCCGCTTTTGCACCAGCACGGATCATTTCTTCCAATTTTTACTGACATATTCTTCTTCTCTTCTCTATTTTATTTTTTATATTATATTCTGCCTGCCGCAAATGCTTTCTTCACATATCGGCGCATATCCTGCTTCACGTGGTGGAAACTCTCTGGCTTTCCCTCTTTGTTCAATGATCTACCGTGATGCTGCCGAACGGCACGCGGTCCCAGGTAGTCTCGTCTAACTCGCAGGTATGCTGTGCCAGAAGTTTTTCGTATTCCGTGCCGCCGATGGAATAATCCTCGTAATCGACCTGTTCCATCTCCGCAAGAATACTCTGATATTTCTGCGCCAGCGCCATTTTTCGCATGGATGCATCAATCGTTTCCTCATCGACACCCAGGCGCGCTCTCTGTTCCTCGGTAAGGTCACTCCAAAAATCCTGCTGATCATTGGCAAGATACTGTTCCTCCTCCTCTGAGAGCGTGATTTTCTCTGCTGTTGCCATCTGGTAAAACAGCGTATCATGAATGGTCATATCCACCACTGTCTGTTTCGCCTGCTCCCGCAGGAACGTATGATTGATATACAGCTGCCAGTATTCATCCGTATTATCCGGATTATAGATGATGGCCGCATCTTCCATGCTGCCTTCCTCATACGCGATATAAAATGTCATCTCCCGCAGAGTCACCTGCTCCCCGTCCACTGCCATCACCACAAGATCCAGCGATTCCGGGAATGACAGCTTCTGCCGCTTTCCCTGTTCGCGGTAGGATGCTGTCCCCAGAATGATGAGCAGAACGACCAGAACAGCGGTAAATCTTAATTTCTGTCTCATGCCTGACAAAGCTTTGCTACCACCTGATTGATCACGCTGCCCTCCGCCTTGCCTTTCAGTTCCGGCATAACAGCCTTCATGATCTGTCCTTTGTTGTGGCTTGCTACCACGTCCGCGAACTTCTCTGTGATAAACGCCTCCACCTCGTCAGCCGACATCATTTTCGGCGCATATTCCATAAAAATATCGTAACGCGTCTTATATTCTGCAAGCAGATCTTCTCTGGATGCCGGGCAGGTATCGATCTGTTCCTTCACGGACTTGATCTCCTTTAAAATGACCCGGTCCACAAGTTCTTCCCGAATGTCATCGCGGCAGCCCTCATCGATTGCCACCTTCTTCGCAGCCGACACCAGTGTGGAGATTGCATCCTTGCGCACCTTGTCTCTTGCCTTCATTGCTGCGATCATATCATCCTGTAACTGTTTGAACTGCATTTTCTATTCCTCCATCTCTTATTTCATTTCTATCCAGATTATAGCATTTTACTTTTTTGAAAATACAAACCTACAACACACGCCGAACCGAAGTGATCGTACGGGTAAGTTGCATTTCCGTAGCAGATACCGGTTCTCGGGTTGGACGCATGGATAATCCGTCCTCCTCCAATATAGATTGCCACATGTCCCGGATAGCAGATAATATCGCCGGGCTGTGCATTTTCATAGCTGACTGCCTGTCCACAGCCGCTCTGCGAATAGGAAGATCGCGGCAGGGAAATGCCAAAATGCTGGTAGACCGCCATGACAAAATAGGAGCAATCCGTTCCGGATGTCAGGCTGGTACCTCCAAGGACATAGGGATTCCCCAGAAACTGGCTCGCATAGGACACGACGTCACTGCCGCTGACTCCGGTCGTGTAGGACGGATTTAGTCCGCCGTCCGTCAGACCTGTGGAAGAGCTGCCGGAGGTACTGCTGCCCGAAGTCGAGGTATCCGTCCCGGTCGAAGCGGTATTTCCGGTCGTATTCGAGGTCGTTCCGGTGCCGGCTGTCGAGGCATCCGTTCCGGTGGTGCTGCCGGTCGTTCCTGCCGCAGCAGCCGCCTGCGCCGCCTTTTTCTTCGCCGCCTCCGCAGCCGCCTGTTTTGCCTTCTCCGTCGCGATGATCTGGTTCTGCTGCTTGATCGTCTGCGCATACTGGCTTGCAAGACTCTGTGCATTGGCAAGCTGGCTGTCAAAATCCGCCATCTCCGAACGCTTTGTCGCAATCACCTGCTCCAGAGAGCTCTGCTGCTCCTGATAGCTGATCTGAAGCTCCTCCATCTCCGCCATCTCACTCTCAAGCTGTGCCGTCAGATCTTCCACCTGCTGCACCACTTCCTGATAGTTCGTCAGCATATCGCGATCATACTGGTAGACGTCCGAGACATATTCCACCCGGTTCAAAAGATCCGTAATGCTGTCCGCGCCGACTAACGCCGTCAAAAAGGACTGGTCTCCATTCTCATACATATACTGAATCCGCTGCTTCATGGCGTCATACTGCTGCTGTTCCTCCGCTTTCGCATTTTCCAGATCCGCGTTTGCCTGTTCGATCTCCTGCTCCTGCGTATCCATATCGCTCTGCAGGATGTCCATATCGGTAAGCAGGCTCATGAGTTGATTGTCATAATTATTCATCTCTGCCTGAAGGCTGTTCTGCGCCGACTGGATATTCTGAATCTGCTGGTTCACCTGATTCAGTTCCTGCTGTGCCTCATCCTTTTTATCCTGTGCATCCTTGATTGCCGAAGCAGACACAGACGCATAGTTTCCGATTCCGACTGCTCCCGCCAGAAGCAGTGCCAGAACACGTTTCTTAAAATGTCTCATGCGGTATCTCCATCCCAAATATCTGAATTATCTTTCATTGCGTACAAAAAACGGGTATGACTCTGTTATCATACCCGTTGATTATATCATACTTCCTTATAAAATTGTCACAGTTTCCATAATTTTTCGATTTTTCGGAAATCAGATCAATCCCATCCGATATACATCAGTTCCAGATCGCTCAGCTCGCCATCATAGAATGTTACGGAAATGGAGTTTTCATCCATATCCTCGTAGGTGTCGCTGTGGCTGTACCACTGATAAGACTGGTAGTCGCCGGTATCCGACTCATACTCATAATCCGGCTCGCCGTAAGCAGTCATAAAGTCGTCGTTGACCGCATCCTTTGTCAGACCGTTCGGCAGAAGGATCTCCAGATCGTCATTGTAGTCCATGCTGGTGAATGAGAAGCCGAACACCGTTCCGTCTGCAAGTGTCTGCGGATCGTCGGTTACATTTCCAATGTACACCTCTCCCAGCTCATTTCCCTGTGCATCGTAGAATGTCGGATAGTAATATTCATTCTTGTTGGATACATACTCCTCATCCTCGGAGTCGATGGAAAAACCGAGTGCCTTGAAATCGCTGTAGCTCATCGGAAGCTGCACCAGGATACCGTTGACGGTAATGTCTCCGCTGTCGAACGCATCCCCTGCTGTCACGTCAAGCGGAGCTGCCGTTTTGGCATCCTCTGTATCCTCGCTGTCATCGGCAAGAAAATCGTCGGTGTCGTACTCTTCATCACCGGAATCACCCATGAAATCATCCGTGTCGTAATCATCGCTTACACCTGCGGCCTCGTTATATCCTTCCATAAACGCATCCTCGATGTCGTTGCTGTAAAGTACGCTGAAAATAATGCTGAAGACCAGCCATACCAGTGCGATCGCAAAACCGATCCACAGGCAGATTGTCGCCGACTTGCTGTTGCGCTTATATTCCTGCACATCTCCGGACTTGTAGGCACTGTTCGCCTTGCTCGTGAATACGCATCCGATAATACCCATAATCATGGTAATCAGGTTGCATCCGCAGCAGCACAGAATCTCAAGGATGGAGAATGTAATCTTCATTCCGAACGAGTTCTTCACTGGCTGACCGTTCTCGTCGTTGAGCACCGTCGCCTCGCCATAGTTTACGCCGGCATATGCATTTCCCGCATACTGGCCGTTCGCCTGACCATACGCCTGCTGACCGTTCGTCTGCTGTCCATAGGCATTATTCTGTCCGTAAGCGTTATTCTGTCCATAGGCGTTATTCTGTCCATAGGCGTTATTCTGTCCGTAAGAATACTCTCCCTGGCCGTTCGTGCTCTGCTCTCCGTAATTCTGCTGACCGTAAGGCTGGCTCACATTCCCCTGGCCGTTCGCATTTTCTGCCTGACCGTAGTTCTGACCGTAAGGCTGGCCTGCATTCTCCTGTCCATAAGGCTGACCTGCGCTTTCCTGTCCATAACCGTTTCCCGGCTGGCCGTAAGCATTCGCTCCCGGCTGGCCGTCCGGCTGCGTCATTCCGCTATTCGCTGCCACGTCCGGCTGACCGTATGCACCCTGTGCTCCCTGCTGACCGTACACATCCTGCGTTCCCTGCTGATTCTCTGCCCCCGCAGATCCCGGCTGTGTCTGTCCCGGGTCGTTCTCAAAATTGTAATTTTTGTTCTCATTCTGATCCATCTTTTGTCTCCCTGTTTTTTCAAAATTCCTTTCAAAAAATAACACTCATTACCACTTTAGTATAACAGAGCGTCTTCTATTACTCAAGCAAATCTGTGCAAATAGTACCTTTATCCTATCTGTTTGACGATCAGCACTGCATCTCCCGGCTGCAGATTTTTTTCCGTCCAGCCGTTGGTTTCCAGAATATCCTGTATGGTCGTATGATTCTCTTGGCAATCGTCCACAGATCATCGCCCGCCTTTGCAATATAGCCCACCAGACCGGGGCGGTTCTGTAATTCTTCCATATCTAAAGGCTCTTCTGTAATCTCTTCGATGTTCTGTATTTTCTGCGGCAAAAACGCCATCAGGTTTAACTGGATCACCGCTTTGATCTCAATATGTTCCTGATCCATCATCACCGCGGACAGCTGCTCTAATCCGCAGTCCATCTGCGCCTCCACGTCCGGCTGCATATCGGGAATCTCAAGGATCTGGGAAAACGGATAGATTTCCCTTGCCGACTGGATCGGCATATTGTCATCCGTTGTGATATAGAGAAGTTCCGCCGTGATCGTTCCCTCCGCCCGGATTCCGTTCTCCACAGGCTCGTATTTTTCCAGGCGCACCGTTCCCTCGCAGGCACAGATCTGCAGGATTTTCTCCTGGCTTTCCGGAATTTCCAGCTGTTCTGTCACCCGGCATTTTGCCGCATTTTTTACAAGGAGTCTCTCACCGATCCGCTCCTGACTACCGGAACGGCTTTTTCCCGGAGCGAGTAGAGATCGGTCAGAAGTTCCATCTCTTCTTCCCGCCACACGCGGACATCGACCGAGACGGAGAGTTCAAGCACAAGAATGCGCTCCTCCCCGTCGTAATCCGGCTTGATCTCCAGTTCCGCCGACAGCGGGACAGCCGATATTTTAAAAATGCAATTTTCCCCGGCAGCGCCACAGTCGGCCGCACATTCCAGAGGAACCGTCGTCTCATACCACTGCAGGCGCTCGCTCTCCTCTTCCTCACTGTAGAGCACCGCCGCCAGAATCTCACCTGTGACGACCGCCTTTCCCATCCTCCACATGGCTTTCGACGTTGCGGAGTTCTACACTGCGCCACAGAATTTCCCGCACATTGGGTTTGTTCGACGGCAGAACAATCTCACTCTTCTGCCGGCAGACATCCCGGCAGGATGCGAGCAGATTGAGCGCTCCCCCAGGTTCCCGTCTTCTGCTGGTAATCCCCCGGCAGTTCCAGTCTGGACGTAAACTCCTCCAACACCTGTTCCTCCGCCGAGGCACGCAGCACAACCACTGCACGGATGCTCAATTTTCTCGAATTGATTACGCCGACTGTCAGATCCTCGATCTCTCCGGCGGCATGTACCTCCCCGTTCTCCTGCAGCCCGTCTATATTGAGTTTCTCCTGAAACGGAATCTCTCCTTTGAGGCAGCTGATTTTTCCATCGCTCTGCTCACACCGGTAAAGGATGTGAAACACCAGGCTTCCTTTTACCCACACCGCCTTGTTTGCCGCCTTCACCTCGTCAAACCGCAGTTCGCCATTTTCTTTTTCAAAACCTTCATGATGTCCGGCCGGTAGTCCGGGACATTATAGTCATCATCCAGCGTGATCTGGCTGACCGCCGTGCCATTCTGCTGTATTCTATGTATCTTTACTTTTTCGAGTTCAAAAAAAATATCCCCCATATCCGAATCTTTGAAACATCTTATTCAAATACGGGGAATATTATACCTGATCCCTTATGTTAACATAATTTCATCCGAATATCTCTTGTAATGATATCCGAATAACTGAATGAAAGTAACTGAGGCGGATTTTCTTCCTGCTCGTCATTCACCAGTATTGTAAAAACACTCGGATATGCGTTCTGAATGACTCCTTCCTGGATGTCGACCTTGTTGCGTCCTCTGTCAAGCTGAATCAGTACCTTCCGTCCGCACTGCTGATACACGGAAGCGCGTACCTTATGGATGTCTCCCTGTTGCATTGTCTACCTCCCTGTTCCGGCTTCTTATCGTCCTAACACCGAATACCATTCCGCTTTAGTTTATCACTGTACTAAATTTTTGTCAAACAAACCGGAGAATTTTTTAAAAATATCAAGAAAATTCACTCAAATATGGTACTTTCGTCACGTTTTTCGGTTTTTATTACAATATAAGGATAACTCGGTCCGCTGCTTACCTGTTCTCCCTTTCTCGGTCCCACAAGTTCCGTATCGAACAAACTCGCATTCGACGTCAGATACAGATCCCGGATGCAGATGCTGCTGTAACCTCCCGTCTCCTGTTCTCCATACCCGCGCACTATGTACAGATCCCCGTCGAGTTCATAGGTCGTTTTAAAATCAGCCGCCTTTTTTTTCCTCTATCACAGCCTTCACTTCCTCCGGTATCTGCGCCTCCTCCACAATCTCATAGTCAAGATCGGCAACCTTCGCTCCGTTTGTCGTTTCAATGCTGCACCCGGCAGCAAGCAGGGCCGCCGCTGCCAAAAAGACCAGACACCCCTTCTTCCATCTCTTCCCATACCAAAACATCTGACAGTCCCCCAAATTTTCGGTTCTATCCAAAGTATATGCCGCATCTTTTTTTAAATATGCCTGTGAATTCTCTTTTCCGCGTCTTGTGTTTCCTCTTTTCAGGCTTTATAATAAAAACTATGTAAAAATCTATGGGCGCTTGCCCGGAAAGGATCTTTTTATGTTACGAGCCATCCTTGCTCTGCTGTTTGCCATTCTATATCTGATCATCGGAATTCCCGTTCTCGGAATCGAATGGATCATCAGCAAGTTCAACCGTAAGGCTGCCGACATCAGCCAGCTGCGCATGGTGCAGTGGGCGTTTCGCGTCATTCTGTTCATCTGCGGAACCAAAGTCACCGTTATCGGTGAAGAAAATGTACCAAAGGACGAAGCCGTTCTGTATATCGGCAATCACAAAAGCTACTTCGACATTATCATCACCTATGCCAGATGCCCGGGTCTGACCGGCTACGTCGCCAAGAATGACATGGCAAAAGTTCCGCTTCTTTCCCTGTGGATGAAGCGTCTCTACTGCCTGTTCATCAACCGTGATGACGTCAAGGAAGCCTTAAAGACCATTCTTGCCGGCATCGATCACATCAAGAACGGCATCTCGATGTGCATTTTCCCGGAGGGAACACGCAACAAAACTGACGATCTGATGCTTCCTTTTAAGGAGGGAAGTTTCAAGATGGCAGAAAAGACCGGCTGTGCGATCGTCCCTATGGCAATCACCGGTTCCGCCGATATTTTAGAGAATCATTTTCCGAAGGTAAAAGCAACGCACGTCATCTTAGAGTACGGCAAGCCGATCTATCCGAACGAGCTGGATAAAGAGACAAAGAAGAAAATCGGTGCCCACTGCCAGGGCGTCATTGAAGAGATGCTCGTAAAGAACGAAAAGCTGCGATAATGACAGACATGCAGCAGGAGACAGCAGATCGTCGGATCGCTGTTGCTCGTTAAAGGGCATAACGCGAGCGTTCCAGCGAAAAACAGGCGGGAGGATTCTGATCACAAAATACGGAATTTCTAACTCCGCCGTTTTTGCCAGCTGTGATGATCTGTGTCTTTCCAAGTTTTGAACACTCCGGAGGCGTGTCCGCAAGCCGCAGACAATTTAAGGACTTTTGTGAGTGCCCCTTGTTGGCACCGCTAAACAAAACATAACCGCGCGAAGCCGATGTTTGAATTGGCATCTGCCTTATTTTCAATAGCAGATGCCAACGAGTTTCGGTTCGCGCGGTTTTATATTGTCTGTGAAGCGGTGCCGCTAGGGGCACCAGAAAGTCCGCTCTTGTCTGCGGCTTGTCGGACACATCTTCGCGGAGTGTCAAAACGTGGCCAAGACACGGAAGAAACTGGCAAAAACGGCAGAGAAGAAATTCTCGCATTTTGTTTCAAAGAATCCTCCCGCCTGTTTTCGCTGGAACACCGGAGTTACGCTCTTTAACGAGGATCACCGGTACAGCCAATCTTCGCTGTCTCCTGCCGCAATATCTGTCATTGCCGCAGCTTTTCTTCTATTCCGTCGCACTCTCCGTGACGGTCTCAGTCTCCGTATCCTCCACCGTTGTGGTGAACAGGTTATCAAACGTTACCTTCGCCCACACGGAATCCTTCACGGTCCAGTCGTGCTCATCTTCCCAGCCTTTGAGCGTCTCGTCGTACAGATCGCTCTGGCGCTGGCTGATAATGTTCTGTCTGGTCGTCTCAGTTGCATCCGCATCCGTCTTCTCATCCAGACGAACTACATAGTAATCGGTATCTGTGTCGATGACATCCGACACCTCCCCTTCGTCCAGTCCCTGCAGTGCCGTAAGAACTGCCTCGTCAAGGTTACTGTCGTCCGCGGTAAAAGTTCCGCTGCTCACCGTATAGTCATACTGCTCTGCCGCATCCTCCAGTGTGCCTGCCTTCGCGTCCGTGTCAAACATGCCGACGGTCTTGCCAAGCAGAGTAAGCTCGGTGTCGGTGTACTCCACGGTATTGCCATCCTCAGCCGTATGGGACTGCTTGGACACCTTGACATAGCTGTAGGAGCTTGTGTTGGCTTCCTCATCCGTCACATTGGTATCGGCATCCGCAATGATCGCCGTGTGCATCCGGTTCTGGATCGTCGCCAACGTCAGATAACGCTCCACGATCTCCTCGTCCGCACCGAGTGCATCCAGCGCGTCCTTGCTGTTGTCTGCAATAAACGCAGCCGCTGTGTCTGCGATCTCCGCCTTGTCATCCTCCGTCAGCTCCACATCGTACTCTGCCATGTGCGCTTCCAGTGTATACATATCGAACAGTGACTGCATCACGCTGTCCTTGATATTGTCCTGCATCGTCGTGCCGTTTGTTGTACAGATCGGATGACCATACGTCCTCGCCAAAATATGCCACATAAAAATCATCATATGTTGCCTGCAGAAATCTCGCTGCAAAATTTGCTACCCAAGCGGCACTTCCGTCTCATCAAAGGTTGCCACTGTCTCATTTTTATTCATTCCACATCCTGTTAACATGGGATGCTGCCATAACACCGCTAAGAAGCAGTGCACTCCATCTCTTTGCTCTCATAGGTTCCTCCTGGTATATGCCATGACAGCTTGCCATGGCAGTCTTGCTCTATTATAGTGCAATTTTCTCCGGGTCGCAATATTTTTCATACTTTTTTCAAGCTTTTCCGACGCCGGAGAGCCGGTCCACCGGTGCCCGAAAATTTGCTTTCTACACCTTTTTACCCTTCCTTTGGTGCTTCCCGATCCGTCAGAAGTCCTCCGGCATCGCTAAGGAACTGCTCCACCACCGATTTGATGTCCACATTCTTGTCCCTCGAATTCTTTTTCAGGTGATATGTGAAATACGGGTTTTTCGGATCAGCGGTAAACGTCACCTTCTGACCGTATGCCGCCACCAGTTCCGGAATCTTCGCCACATCAATCCGTGCTTTCTCATAGAGAGTAAAACGGACACTCTCACCCTTCTGCGCCACTTCCGTAAAAATAAAGCCGGTGCGCCATTGATTTGATTTTTTGCAATGTAAAGCAGATTTTCCACGGACTTCGGCGGATCTCCGAAACGGTCGATCAGTTCCTCCGTCATCTCCTCCGTCTCCCCCTGCGTCTCAATATCTGCGATGCGTTTGTAGATGTCCAGTTTCTGCAGTTCGTTCGGAATATAACCCATCGGGATATAAGCGTCGATCACAATATCAATCGACGTGTCAAAGCTTTCCTCCACCGCGATGCCCTTCGCTTCCTTGACCGCTTCGTTTAGCATCTTGCAGTACAGATCATAGCCGACCGCTTCCATATGACCGTGCTGCCGCTCGCCGAGCAGGCTGCCCGCTCCGCGGATCTCAAGATCGCGCATGGCAATCTTAAAGCCGCTTCCAAGCTCCGTGTACTCTTTGATTGCGGCAAGCCGCTTCTCTGCGACCTCCTTCAACATCTTATCCCGCTTATACATCAAAAGGCATACGCCGTGCGGTTCGATCTGCCCACACGCCCGCGGAGCTGATACAGCTGGGAAAGGCCCATATTGTCCGCATCGTGGATAATCATCGTATTCACGTTTGAAATATCCAGTCCCGTCTCAATGATCGTCGTGGATACAAGCACATCGATCTCGCTGTTGATAAACCGGTACATGATATTTTCCAGTTCGGTTTCCTTCATCTGTCCGTGCGCATATGCCACGTTCGCCTCCGGCACAAGCTCCGCAATCTTCGTCGCAACATCGGCGATCTCGCGCACTCTGTTGTATACAAAATACGCCTGCCCGCCGCGCGCCAGTTCCCTGGAGATTGCCTCCCTCACCAGTTCCTCATTGTACTCCATGACATATGTCTGAATCGGTACACGGTCCATCGGCGGCTCCTCAAGCACACTCATATCCCTTATGCCGATTAAACTCATGTGCAGTGTCCGCGGAATCGGCGTCGCGGTCAGTGTGAGAACATCGATGTTGGTCTTCAGCTGCTTGATTTTCTCCTTGTGCGCCACGCCGAAACGCTGCTCCTCGTCGATGATTAAAAGTCCCAGATCTGTAGACCACATCTTTGGACAGCAGCCGGTGCGTTGCCGACGATGATGTCCACCTGCCCCTTTTTTCAGCTTTTCGATCGTCTTTTTTCTGCTCCGCGCTGCTTCTGAACCGGCAGAGCAGATCAATGTTGACTGGAAAATCTTTCATGCGCTGCACAAAGTTGTTGTAATGCTGCTGGGCGAGGATCGTCGTCGGCACCAGAAATGCCACCTGTTTGCCGTCCTGCACCGCCTTAAACGCCGCACGGATCGCAATTTCCGTCTTTCCGTATCCGACGTCGCCGCAGATCAGACGATCCATAATCTTCGTGCTCTCCATGTCCGCCTTGGTCGCCGCAATGGCAAGATCCTGGTCTTCCGTCTCCTCAAACGGGAACATCTCCTCGAACTCTTTCTGCCACACAGTGTCCGGTCCGAACGCAAATCCCTGTTCATTCTGGCGCACTGCGTAAAGCTTCACGAGGTCTTCGGCGATCTCCTTGACCGCTCCCCTGACTCTCGACTTGGTCTTGTTCCACTCCTGTCCGCCAAGCTTGTTTAACTTCGGCTTTTTCGCCCCCGCGCCCGCATATTTCTGGATCTGCTCCAGCTGCGTCGCCAGAATGTAGAGATTGCCCCCGCCTGCATACTCGATCTTGATGTAATCCTTCTCGGTCTTATCCACCTCGATCTTCTCAATGCCGCGGTAGATGCCCAGTCCATGGCTCTCATGCACCACGTAGTCACCGATGTTCAGATCCGTAAAGCTTGCAATCTTCTCTCCCTCATAGATGCGCTTGCGCTTTTTTTCTTCTTCTCGCCGCCGAAAATATCGCTCTCGGAGATCACAACAAACTTCAGCATCGGATACTCATATCCTTTTTTTTTATCTTGCCGTAACCCGTCATGATCTCGCCGGACTTTACCTCGTGATCGTAGTCTTCCGAATAAAAAGCGTTCAGCCCCTCCGCCATCAGATCATCCGCCAGACGCTTCGCACGCGTTCTCGATCCCGACAGCAGGATCACCTGATATCCGTTCTTTTTGTAGCGCTCCAGATCCTTTACCAGAAGTTCAAAGCTGTTGTTGTACGGATTGACCGTCTTAGACTGGATATTCAGATGTGTCCCGATCTCCAGATGCGGATTCTTAAGGTCGAGTGCCACCAGCGAGATGCATCTGCGCCCCGCAAGTTTTCCAAGAATCTCCTTGCAGGTAAAAAGTTCCCGCATCTGCCCCGGCAGAATATACCCCATTTCCAGACGCTGCTTCATGCTCTCCGAAAATTCGGTCTCCGTCGCCATTCCTCTCTCAATGCTCCGCGGTGTCTCATCCAGAAACACCAGCGTATCCTGTTTTCCAAAATAATCGAGCAAAGAGACTCGTTCCTCGCAAAAAAATAGGACAGGTAGGCGTCCAGCCCGGCAGAGAGCCCCAGCTCCCCCGGCTTCCTCCGCCACCTGGTCCGCCGCAGACTTGACGCGGTACGCCTCCTCGGTCTTCATCTCCCCGCGGAGCTTTTTTTCCGAAACCTGCTTTGCTTCTGCCAGAATGCGCGCAATACCGGCGTCGCGCTCCTCTTTGGTCAGCACCAGTTCGCACGCCGGATAGATGTGGACCTCATCCAGATTCTCGATCGACCGCTGGCTTTCCGCATCGAATGAGCGGATTGAATCGACCTCATCATCCCACAGTTCAATCCGGAACGGATTCTCCTCCGTCAGCGGGAAAATGTCAATGATTCCGCCGCGCACGGAGAATTCACCGCTTGTCTGCACCTGATAATTCTTCTCGTAGCCCAGTTCCGCCAGGTGCCTTGTAAACTGCTCCAGATCGATCACGTCCCCGACCGCCACTTTCCGCACCGCACTGATAAACTGATCTGGCGACGGCATCGGATTCATCAGCCCGTCAAACGTCGTTACAATTGTGCACGAGCGCTTTTCCGCCATCATCTTGAGGGCATTGATACGCTCCGCTGTCAGCACATTTCCCCGGATATCCGACTGGTAAAACAGAATATCCTTTGCCGGATAATAGGCAACGTTCGGATCAAAAAGCGGTATTCCTCCGCCAGTTCCTTCGCTTTTTGTTCCTGAAACGTAACAATGATTCTGTTTCCAGAACCATTGCCAATGCTGTACATCATATGTGGTTTGGCTGCATCGATACAGCCGGAAATCTGAATGACGCCGGATAGCTTCGGCAGTGCCGCCTCCAGGTCTTCAAATTCTTTCAGCCCCTGCATGGGCTGTGTGAATGTCTTCATGACTGACTCTCCCGCTTTTTCCTGTTAAAATCATTCATTGCCTGATCAATCTCATCCTCCAGGATCATCTCCACAGCCTTTACGGATTCCTTCACCGCTTCCTCAAATGCCGCGCGGTCTTCCTCACTCATGCGTCCGAGCACATGGTCCGCCAGATCCCATCCCGCCGGCTTTTCGCCGACGCCCACCTTAATCCGCTTAAAGTTCTCCGTCCCGGTCATTGCAATAATGTTCTTGATTCCATTATGCCCGCCGGCGCTGCCCTTTTTGCGGATACGGATGTTCCCCGGCGCCAGGCTGATGTCGTCAAAAATGACAAGAAGCTCCTCCTCGGGATCGATCTTATAATAATGTAAAAAGTTCCGCCACGCTCTCGCCGCTTAAGTTCATAAATGTCTGCGGTTTTGCCAGAATCACCTTCTGTCCGCCGATCATCCCTTTGCCGAAAAGCGCCTTGTGTCCGCTTTCGCTGATACTGATATTATATTTTTTCCGCAAGGGCATCCATGACATCAAATCCCGCATTATGGCGTGTATGCTCATACTGCCTGCCCGGATTCCCCAGACCTACGATCAAAAACATCGCTATCTCCTGTTCTTTGCTTTGTTGCCTGCGATTCTCCGCCGGATCACGACTGCTGCAGCCGCAAGCTGCTCCTGATCGTTGACCCCTGTGATATCCTCCGGGTCATCCAGCGCATACGCATCCACCTTCAGTCCCTTTTTCCTTAATAATTGTGAGCGTATCCGGCAGATAGTATTCACCCTGCGCATTATTCGGCTGAATCAGATCCAACGCCTCACGCAGCTCCTTCGTATCAAAAATATACATACCTGAGTTGATCTCGCGGGATGCCAGTTCCGCCTCCGTCGCATCCTTGTGCTCCACGCTCTTCACAAAATTGCCGTCTGCGTCGCGGATAATTCTGCCGTATCCGGTCGGATCCTCGACCATCGCTGAGAGCACTGTCACTGTATTTCCACTCGCAATGTGATGCTCCCTTAATTTCTTTAAGGTCTCTGCCGTGATAAGAGGGGTATCTCCAAACAGAATCAGTGTCTGTCCTTCCTCCCCGAGAAAGTCCTTTGCACACCGCACCGCATGACCGGTCCCCAGCTGCTGCTCCTGTAATACAAACTTTACGTCCTTGTGCGAAATGCTCTCCCGCACGATCTCGTATTTGTAGCCGACCACAAGGCAGATCTCACCGGCGCCGGCTCCCTCTGCCGCCTCAATCGCATAATCTACCAGACATTTTCCCTCTATGGTATGAACCACCTTCGGCAGATCCGACTTCATTCGTGTCCCTTTTCCCGCTGCAAGTATCACTGCTTTTAACTGACTCATCATACTCCTCCTGCCATCTATTGTAATTGACGATTTCTGCTGTCTTTTGTTTGATCTTGTCACAGTTCACGTTTCATTTTACCTTAGTTTGCGGATTTTACAAGAGTTTTCTGCACCACTGCCTGATCCCTGCGCGTATAAACGAATGCGCACAGGCTTTACCTTCCCGTAAAACCTGTGCGCATTTATTTTCCTGGGTAAGCTGCCATCCGGCTTCTTCCCGGTATTATTCCTCAGCAGCCATTGTCTCCTGGTATTTCTGAAGGATCAGAGTCTGTATCCGCTCTCTTGTGTCCGAATTGATCGGATGAGCGATGTCGCGGTATTCCCCGTCCGCGGCCTTTCTGCTCGGCATTGCGATGAACAATCCCTTGTCTCCCTCGATCACCTTGATGTCGTGTACCACGAACTCTTCATCGATGGTGATGGACACCACCGCTTTCATCTTGCCTTCCTTCTCGACTTTTCTGATTCTCACGTCCGTAATCTGCATAGATTCTGTCCCCTTTAGTCCCTTCTCTACAGTACATACCTTTCGTTGTTCTCGGATACAATCTTGATACCGTTGTCGCCGCAGTAATAGGTGTTCGCCTTGAGTGTATCACGGCTCTCGACAATGCAGTTCTCAATATGTGTATTGTCGCCGATATAAACATCATTCAGAATGATGGAATTCTTAATCACACAATTCTTCCCGACAAATACCTTCTTGAACAGGATCGAATTCTCCACCTTGCTGTTGACGATGCATCCGCTGGCGATTAAGCTGTTGCGCACATCGGAACCGATATTGTATTTTGCAGGCGGGAGATCATCCACTTTGAGTAAATCTTCGGCTCATCATGGAAAAAGTATTTCCGCACCTCCGGTTTTTAAGAAATCCATGTTCGTCTGATAGTAGATTCTACGGTCGCAATATTGCTCCAGTATTCTTTCATCTTATAACCATAGATACGCTTCATATTCTTATAGCGGATCAGAATATCCGTCACAAAATCCCAGCGTTCTTCCGCTGCGCTGCGCTCTAGCATCTCAATGAGCTGTCTTCTGCGCACGATATAGATTCCGGTCGATACCGTGTTCGACTTGGATACCATCGGTTTTTCCTCGAACTCTACAATCTTGGAATCTTCATTCATCCGGACCACGCCGTATCTGCTGACATCCTCTCCCGGCGCCATATCCTTGCATACCACCGTAATGTCTGCCTTCTTCTCAATGTGGTAATCAAGTACCTTATTATAATCCAGCTTGTAAATGCAGTCACCGCTCGTGATAATGACATATGGCTCGTGGCGCTTCTTCAAGAAATTGATGTTCTGATACATGGCATCCGCTGTTCCGCGGTACCACCAGCTGTTATCCACGGTTACTGTAGGATTGAATACAAAGAGTCCGCCCTGCTTACGTCCGAAATCCCACCACTTGGAGGAGCTCAGATGCTCGTTTAACGATCTCGCACTGTACTGTGTCAGAACCGCAACAGTCTGCACATGGGAGTTGCTCATGTTGCTGAGTGCGAAATCAATGCTTCGATAGCTTCCGCCGATCGGCATTGCCGCAATCGCCCTCTTGTTGGATAATTCCTGCATACGGCTGTTATTACCACCAGCTAAAATAATTCCTATTGCCTTCATACCGAGTCACCTGCCTTAATGATTACTTCACCGCTCTCAAGAATTCCGTTCGGGTAATCTTCCTTGTCCGTCGTACCGGAAATTGCCGTGTTCTTTCCTATCTTAACACCGTCCGGTATCACACTGTCTTCTCCGACCGTCACCAGACCAAAGGAATAGATGCTCGCATTGAGCTTATTCGGTGCCTCTTCTCCAATGCCAAGCTCGGTGTTCGCTCCCACCTGGCAGTTCTCTGGCTATAATTGATTTATCGATGATAGCATTCTCGCCAATCGTTGTTCCTTTCATCACAATGGAATCCCGGATCACTGCCCCCTGCCGATCGTGACGCCCGGTCCGATCACGGAACTATGTACCTCGCCGTATACCTCGGTTCCTTCACCGATGATGCTCTTCTCCACAACGGAATCCGCGGAGAGATACTGTGGCTCGATAATATCACTCTTTGTGTAGATCTTCCAGTATTCTTCATACAGGTTGAACTCCGGAACGATATCGATCAGCTCCATATTTGCTTCCCAGTAAGAGCCGAGTGTACCGACATCCTTCCAGTAGCCGTTGTATTCATATGCAAAGAGACGTTTTCCATTCTCGTGGCAATACGGGATGATATGCTTACCAAAATCACATCCGCTCTGATCCTTCATGGCATAGAGCGCTTCTTTTAAGGTATCCCAGCTGAAAATATAGATACCCATGGACGCCAGATTGCTGCGCGGCTTTTCCGGCTTCTCTTTCAAAATCCATGATCTTCTTGTTCTCATCTGCGATCACGATACCAAAACGGCTTGCCTCCTCAATCGGCACCGGCATCGTGGCAATCGTCACATCCGCATGATTCTCCTTATGGAAATCAAGCATAACCTCATAATCCATCTTATAAATATGGTCACCAGATAAAATCAGTACATATTCCGGATTGTACTGCTCCATGTAATTCATATTCTGAAATATTGCGTTTGCCGTTCCGGAATACCACTCGCTGTTATTATCGCTCTTCTCATAAGGCGGTAACACCGTCACTCCCCCGCTGTTACGGTCCAGATCCCACGGAATACCGATTCCGATATGGGTATTCAGACGTAATGGCTGATACTGGGTCAGAACTCCGACCGTATCAATTCCGGAATTGATGCAGTTACTCAGAGGGAAATCGATAATGCGGTACTTTCCTCCGAACGCAACTGCAGGTTTGGCAACCTTCGCTGTAAGCACTCCTAGGCGGCTGCCCTGGCCTCCAGCTAATAGCATGGCTATCATTTCTTTTCGAATCACGTCAATCACCTCTCGTCTTTCTAGTCAGTCTATTTCTCTTTGCACTTATTTATAACATATCGTCAACCATTTTTTTTCATGTACATCATTTTACACAATTTTTTCAGCGCATTTTTTTTTTTTATTTTTTGACATTTTCGCAAAAATGTTTTTTTCTGTTTTTTTTCGTCAAAATCTTCTTTCACTTTCTGTCGAAAAATATTTGCATATTTTATCCCAAAAAGAATTTGCGTTATAAATCAGTAAGATAAGGTTATAATGAACTTTTTATCATAATGAAAGAAAAACAGGCAGGTAGAATTATAATGTATAAAATCAATTTTTAAAGAACCCATACATATCCATTTTATCGGGATCGGTGGCATCAGCATGAGCGGGCTTGCCGAGATTCTCTCCGAAGAGCATTTTACGGTATCCGGATCCGACGCAAAGGAATCCGATCTGACCAGACACTTAGAGCATCTCGGCACTCAAAGTTTACTACGGTCAGACAGCCGCAAACATCACGGATGATATTGATCTTGTCGTCTACACCGCCGCCATCCCGAGGGCAATCCGGAATTCGCCTGTGCGCGCGAAAAGGGAATTCCGATGATGCCCGCGCAGAGCTGCTCGGACAGATCATGGACAATTACCGCAACTCCATCGCGGTGGCAGGCACCCACGGCAAGACAACCACGACATCCATGATCAGCCAGATCCTTCTTGCAGCCAAGTGCGACCCGACCATCACGGTCGGCGGTATTTTAAAAGCGCTCGACGGCAACCTGCGGGTAGGCAAGTCCGATTTCTTCCTGTCGGAAGCGTGTGAATACACGAACAGCTTTCCTGCATTTTTATCCAAGAAATACAGCATCATTCTGAATATCGAAGCAGAACATCTCGACTTCTTTAAAGATATTCAGGATATCCGCCATTCATTCCACCAATTTGCATCCAACACCCGGGAGGACGGCGCGATCATCATAAACGGCGATATTCCGGATTATACCGAGATTACCGCCGGATTAAAGCCGCAGGTAATTACCTTCGGTCTCAGTGACAGCTGCACATTCCATCCGGCAGATATCACGTTTGATGAGAAAGCCTGTGCAAGCTTTACCGCCATGAAAGGGCAGGAAGTCTGATGAAAGTCACGCTTCACGTTCCGGGCATGCACAACGTATCCAACGCACTGGCTGCCATTGCGACGGCAGATGATCTTGGTCTTGCCGCCGGCGCGGTCGCAAAGGGATTATCCGACTTCGGCGGTGCCGACCGGCGTTTCCAGTACAAAGGCTGCGTGGACGGCGTCACCATCATCGACGACTATGCGCATCACCCGACGGAGATCCGCGCGACGTTAACCGCTGCCAAGAACTATCCGCACAAACGGCTGGTTCTCTGCTTCCAGCCGCACACCTACTCGCGCACCAAGGCATTTTTAGAGGATTTTGCCGATGTGCTCTCCCTCGCTGATGTGGTTGTCCTTTTTGCCGACATCTACGCCGCCAGAGAGAAAAATACCTACGGCGTCTCCTCCCGCGATATCCTCTCCAAGCTCAGGGAACGCGGCACGGAATGCTATTATTTTCCGTCATTTGAGGAGATCGAAAAAATTTTTATTAAAAAATTGTGTAAACGGAGACTTGTTGATAACTATGGGCGCCGGAGACATTGTAAATGTTGGTGAACATCTTCTCGGCAAATAAGTTATCCACTTTATCCACATTCAATTGGGGAAAACTTCAACTTTTGAATGTGGATTTTTTTGTTTACATAATCCTTATACACGTTTCCTGCACTTTTGCCGCCTTTGCCGTCTTTTGCGCCAAACCTTTCGTTTCCATAATCCGGTTTCCACCGGATTCGTTTTTCTTTATCCACATTATCCACATTTCTGCGGTCGATTGTCTGTGCCGGATGTGTTCCGGGAAAAGATACTTCTCATTCCAGTTTTCCTGTGCTATAATGCATTGGGAATGTCGGCGGCTGCCGTACATTTTGCTTGTTACGTTTGAGAAAGAGGAGTCGGTTTCAATGGCCAATATTAAGCTACACAGTGACAGTCCAGTCTCTGCAACCAGTGTTTCCAACACGTTTATCGATGAATATATGTCTGATGCCAACGGGGAATTCGTCAAGATTTACCTCTACTTGCTGCGCCTTATGAATGCGCCGCAGGCGTCTTTTTTTCCATTTCTTCCATCGCGGACAAGTTCGAGCACACGGAGAAGGATGTCAAGCGTGCCCTTGCCTATTGGGAGCGCATGCATCTGCTGCAGCTTGAATATGACAATGATAAGAATCTGACCGGTATCCGCATGCTGGATTCTTCGTCCAGAGATGCCGCACCGTCTGATCCGGGGACTTCCGGAACACAGACAGAGCCAGTCGGCGCACCGGTACAGAACGCCCCTGCTTCCGCCGCTTTGTCAGAAACACCGGCACCGGCGCAGACAGTTCCTGCCAAAAGAGCTATTCTGCGGACGATATTTTGAATTTCCGCCAGAATGAATCCGTCGCAGAGCTGTTCTTCATCGCAGAGCGTTATCTCGGCCGCACCTTAAGCGCCACCGACATCAATACGCTTCTCTATTTTTATGATGTGCTCGGATTTTCCACCGAGCTGATCGTATACCTGATTGAGAGCTGTGTGAGCAACAATCACACCAGCATCCGATACATAGAAAAAGTCGCACTTGGCTGGGCAGATCAGCATATCACGACCGTCGAGGAGGCCAAGCAGGGTTCCCCGGTTCTTGGCAAAATGTACTACGCCGTGATGAACGCGTTCGGCATTACCGGACGCAAGCTGGTTTCCACCGAGATCGCTTATATCAGCCGCTGGACGAACGAGTACGGTTTTGACTCCGACATCATCCTTGAGGCATGCAAGCGCACCATGGCAAGTCTGCATCAGCCGAACTTCAAATACACGGATTCCATTCTTTCCGACTGGAACAAAAAGCAGGTTCACCATCTGTCCGGACATTGCAAAACTGGATGCGGCGCACCAGGAACGCAAAAAAAGTTCCGCTTCCGCTGCCGCCAATACAGCATCCAAAAACAAGTTCAACAATTTCACGCAGCGCTCCTACGACTACGACGAACTGGAGCAGATGCTTTTGACCACGAACGTACACTGATTTAAAGGGGAAACAGATGCCGCTAAGCAATTCACAGTATGACGAGATATTCCGCAAATATGACGAAAAACAGTTAGCCAGCCAGCACCAGCTCGAGCGCCGCACAAAGGACGTCTACGCCCGGATTCCGGCACTTAAAGAGATCGATGACGCGATCGCTACCTGTTCTGTCGAGCAGGCACGCCGGCTGTTAGACGGAGATGAGGCCGCTCTGGCCACGCCCGTGAAAAGCTCTCGGACTACCGCAGGCAGAAGGAGCAGCTGTTGCAGGAGCACGGGCTTACTTCTGATTATCTAAAGCCGGTGTACCACTGCCCGGACTGCAAGGATACCGGTTATGTGGAACGGCAGACGCTGTCACTGTTTTGAACAGGCAGCCATCAATCTGGTCTATACCCAGTCCAACTTAAAAGAGATTCTGGAACGTGAGAATTTTTCCACGTTTTCCTTTGATTACTATTCTGCGGATGACATCAATCCGGCAACCGGACGCTCGTCCCTTGAGACAGCAAAGGATGCCGTCGCAAAATGCCACGATTTTATCGATCATTTCGACAGCACGTTCTCCAATCTTTACCTCTACGGAGATACCGGCATCGGCAAGACCTTTTTGTCCAACTGTATTGCCAAGGAGCTGTTAGACCGCGGTCATTCCGTAATTTACTTTACAGCATTCCAATTATTTGATATATTAAGCAAGGGCGTGTTCAAACGGGACGAGGAGGCACTGCTTTCCCACCGGAATATTTTCGACTGCGATCTGCTGATCATCGATGATCTCGGCACGGAGCTGTCCAATTCCTTTACGACCTCGCAGTTATTTTTTATGTATCAACGAACGCATTCTGCGGCAGAAATCCACGATCATCTCCACAAACCTCGGGATGAACCAACTTGCCGATATTTATTCAGAGCGCGTTTTATCCAGAATATCCAGCAATTACACATTATTAAAGCTCTTCGGCGCGGACATCCGTATCTATAAAGCGCCACCGTTAACATTTTTATCCCTGTATTTCATTAGAGCAATCTATTGAAAATAAAACCTATGTAACTATTCTTTAATGGAGGAACCATTCATGCCAAACGATGAAAGAAACTTAGAAACCATGCCTGACGGAGCATTGGGTCTCATCCCACTGGAAAGCTGCAAAGAACTTGGTCTTAAGGTAGACCAGTACCTTGTCGGCTGGCGCGAAAAAGAGACAGCACCAGCACCAGAACGACCCTGCGTTCAAGGGCTATCGCAGAGATTCTTATATCATCTCAACCGCAGTGCCGCGTTTCGGAACCGGCGAAGCAAAGGGTGTCATCAAAGAGTCTGTCCGCGGCTATGGCCTGTATCTGATGGTCGACGTTACCAATTACAGCCTCACCTACTCTGTATGCGGTTACGAGAACCACATGTCTCCGGATGACCACTATGCAGATTTGAAGCGTATCATTGCTGCTGTCGGCGGAAAAGCAAGACGTATTACCGCGATCATCCCGTTCTTATATGAGCCGTCAGCACAAGCGCACCGCCCGCGAATCCTTAGACTGCGCACTTGCCCTACAGGAGCTTACCGCTATGGGCGTCGACAACATCATCACCTTTGACGCGCATGACCCGCGTGTACAGAACGCCATTCCGCTCAAAGGGATTCGAGACTGTACAGCCTGCTTATCAGTTCATCAAGGGTATCTTAAGAGAAGTCAAAGACTTAAAGATCGATGCAGAGCACATGATGATTATCAGCCCGGATGAGGGTGGTACCAACCGCGCCGTATATCTTGCCAACGTGCTCGGTCTGGATATGGGTATGTTCTACAAGCGCCGCGACTACAGCAAGATCGTAGACGGCCGCAACCCGATCGTTGCACATGAGTTCTTAGGTTCCTCCGTCGAGGGCAAGGATGTGATTATCATCGACGATATGATCTCCTCCGGTGAGAGTATGATTGATGTTGCTACCGAGTTAAAGAAGAGAAAGGCCAACCGTATCTTCGTTGTTGCAACCTTCGGTCTGTTCACCAACGGTCTGGAGCGTTTTGACAAGGCGGTTGCAGACGGCACAATCTACAAGGTCGTAACCACCAACCTGACCTATCAGACACCGGAACTGCTTGCAAAGCCATATTATATCAACTGCGACATGAGCAAATACATCGCTTATATCATTGATACGTTAAATCACGACAGCTCGATCAGCGATCTCTTAAATCCGTATGACCGCATCCAGCGTCTGGTTGCAAAGTACAAAGCAGAGCAGAACTAAACAAAATCCAAAAAAAGGGACTGCCCGCTAAAAGCGTCAGTCCCTTTATTATGCCTATGTATTAAAACAAGTCTACTCTGCCAGCAATTTTCTGATTGATCACATAATACGCTGCGTTCTCTTCCGACTTTAAGTAGAGCTGAAGTGATTTGATCGTGGATGCTCTGTGACCTTCTGCCACAAACTGCTCTGTCACTTTCTTAATGGCATCCTCTACCACGCCTTCACGTCCCTGATACTGGATATACACTTCAGGCTTAAGCTCTTCCTTTGCTGCCTTCTTCGCTGTCTTTGTTCTTGGTTTTCTTTTTCTTTGCGGTCTCAGCTGCTGTCTTCTTCGGTTCTTCTACCTTTGTAGCCGCCTTTACCTCTGTCTCTTTGGCTGCGTTCTTCGTCTCCTCGACTTTTGCCACAACCTTTGCAGTTGCTTCCTTCGCTGCTGTCTTGGTCTCCTCAACCTTCGCCGCAACTTTTTGCTTCTGCTGCCTTTACTGCTGCCTTAGTCTCATCAAGTTTCGCTGTCGTCTTTTTTTCCATTATGAGAGCCCTCCTCCTCATCAAAAAACTACTCACATACTAAAAACTTTTTCCATTGCTACTAATGCTTCCTCTTCATCACTGCCCTCGGCAACGATGTTCACCGTCATTCCTTTGGACGGGTTAAATGCCATGATTCCCATAATACTCTTCGCATTTATCCGGCGGTTGTTACTCTCAAGTGTAATATCACTGTCAAATCTGCAGGCAACCTGAACCAGTTCTGCAATCGGATTACTATGTTCCTCTGAGACATTCGATACAACAATCTCTTTTCTGCTCATAATCTCTCCATTTCCTCTTTTCAAGTACTACGTCTCAAAATATAACCCATCTATTTCCAATTTGCAATAGAAGAACATGAAATCTGTTAAACTTACACGAATAATTTCCTACTTTAAGAGCTTTTTTATGCACTTTCATTTCACCAGATATGTGAAAAATACATTTCCTGCCGCCGTAAACATCTCATCCGCCTCGGTCAGCGTCTTCCGGTATGTCGTTCCCAGTGCAGGATCAAATATCACGACGCTGTTTGCTGTCATATCCGATAATCAGCACCGCATCCGTGCTTCCTGTCATGGAAAATACCGGACTGCCGCAGCTGACATAGTAGAGAACCTCCTCGATATTGCATCCGGTCAGATCCAGCACCTGCATATCCTTCATCGTATTGTTCAGGATGCTTTTTCGGCGTCTCTCCGCCCTCAATGAGTGCGTTCACGCTGATATTGATTCCTTCTTTTTCCAGCATGGCATTGATGCACTGCGCAATGCTTCCTGCTCCGGCATCCTCCGCACCGACCGCAATATCCGACAGTGCCGGCTGTGCGGACTTTCTGGAGCGTTTCCACACATACTGAAGGTTATCTCCAATCACGACTCCCATACTGTCATTTGCTGCCGTGACGGCCTCTGTGACATCATCTGTCGCCAGCACCACATTCCCCTTCACGTATACATAATAATGCTTTTGTGCTGCCCTCTTCCTTGATTGCCACCGTGCGCTCCTCTTCTAAAATCGTCTCCTTCGGGGTGAGAAGCTTCGGCGCCTTTTCCGCGGATGCCCCGGCAATCGTAAGCTGTACCTGGGTCTCCTTTTTCCGCAGAACTGCTCGTTGCAATATTGACAAGCTTTCCGGAATCTCCCTCGCGGTTCATGATCATATCCTGATCCGCCGGGACATATGCCGTGCCGTTATACTGGATGCGGTTCAAGTGCATCGTGTAGTCCTCGATGGACACGCTGCTTACAAAATAGCCGCTCTTTTCATATGTTTTCTGCACAATAAGATCTTTTGTCGAGACATCCACAATCCGGATCTGGTGCATCGGAAATGTCACATTTCCGGCGGCGTCCTCGAAAATATCCGACTGTCTGGCAATGCCATACACAAAATCCTCATCCATGAAGCCAAGCGGCTTGATGGCTTCCCCGGTGCCCGCCGCAATCTCCTGCGTGCTCTGATCCGACAGATTCATCACGTGGATCACACTGCTGCCCATCTGGGAATCCCCCTCCGTCTCCATCCATGCAAAAATAGCGGTTGGACGCGGACACCGCAAAATCCTGTACGCTCAGATTCGTCACCAGTTCCCGCACCGAGAGGGTATTTAAATCGATTCCGTAGACACACCCGTCCAGCATCAGGAAAAGCTCTCCGCCCTCATTTACATACATGAGCTGCCCGAGTTCCGACTTCATCACCTCATACGACTTATCCGACGGAATGAAGACCAGTTCCTCATCGGTATTCGCTAGGCTGTCGTAATGATAGACCGCAATTCCGACTTCCCCTCATGGATTCCGCGGTTCATGTAACCGTACACGATATAATCCACGCTTCCGGCTTCGTCCACACCGACGATCTTGATGTCGTGTTCTCCGTAGTTCTCGCGGCTGTCAATTCCCTCGTAACCGCGGAAACTGAACACTTTTTGCAAGCGTATTTTCCACCGTATTGTAGCTCCAGAGTTCTCCCTCCTGCACGAACGCCACACTGGTTCCCGCCTCATTCGCCTTGTATTCAACGTTCGCTTCGCGGATTCCAAGCTGGATATACTGATCGTAAACGCTGTCATTTTCTCCGCGGAAAATCTGGTTCATGGTGCGCTCGAAATTCAGCAGATAGATGCGGCTTGTGGTGTAGCGCACCCGGTAATATTCTTCTATATTATAGTATTCGATCTGACCGCTCTCGTTGACACTGGATACCACATAATCAAGCACGATCACGTTGTAGGTCGGTGTGATCTCCTTGATCGATGGAACCGGCTCTGTCAGACGCTCTCCCTTAAAATCCGCCCAGCTCACCTGCTTTAGAGAAGAATTTAACGACACGAACTGCAGCGTCGTGTTATCCCCGGTCGTCCGCTCCATGTAAGTCGCCAGTGTTCCGGAGGTCTCATCGTTGAACGTCTTATCGTTAAAATCCTTGACGAATGCGACGCACTCGCTCACATAGCAGTCGACTGGCTCCGCGATCCTGGTATAGTAACAGATCGAACGGTCTCCCGCTCCCGAGGCGGATAATCATCAGATATTCTTCGCCCTCTTCCAGCAGATTCTGGATCTGCAGATCTGCCGTGATCTTCCCGCTGCGCTCCTCATACGAGGTGACATCCGCATTCGCGATCAGGCGTGTGGCATCGAGACTGCGGATCTCATAGGAAATCGTGTCGACCGCCGTCTGATTCGTCTGTATCACAATCGGAAGCTTCCGGTCTTCCCCCACCGGCGTAATGGTATCGCGCATATATGCGGCATCCATCTCCGTCACATACCCGTGTAGTTCATTCAGCTCCTGATCGCCCTGATACATGGTGATGACCGGCAGCGTCGCCTCCTTCATCTCCGTCGTCAGATCCTCGTTAGTATCATTCATAAATCTTCCAAATATAAGCACTGCTCCGATGAACACTGCCGCCAAGACTGCTGCCTTTATGGTTCCCTTCCGCAACGGTCATTCCTCCTATATAACGCAAAATAACTACCGCGCACAAAAACGCGATAGTTATATTAACACAAAATAACTTTATCGCACAAAAACGCGATAGTTATATTGTATGCATTTTAAAATAAATCCGCAATGACTTTCTCTGATTTTTAAGAATTGTTTTCGATCTTATCCGGGGCTTCGCACCCCCGTTACCACCAGCGTCTGCAGCGGCGGTGACGGCAGCGTCTCCGGTACATTTCGTTGTTTAAAATCACACCGATCAGCTCCCGCAGATGATCATTCTGTCCGGGCGGCGGCGGTGGCGGCGGTCTGTGTCCGGGCGGCGGCTGCATGCCTCCGTGAAACTGCTCTGCCTCCAGTTCGCCGTCTTCTCCTGTAACTTTCTTCTGGATGCGGTCTACCACCATCTCAATCATCAGACGGTCCGGATACTCATCAAACATCAGGCTGCCCTCGTATTCCATTCTGTCACATTCGTCTTCCACGCACTCCACAATCCTGCCAACCTCTTTGGGATACAGTTCCTTCATGCGGTCCATATCCTTCTCATACTCCATCTCGGTCAGATACAGATTCTGCATCGGATAGCTCATATAAAAAGGCATCTTGGGCACATCAAACTGCGCGCGGAAAAACTGCTCCTGATTATAGTCCACTCTATACTCCCTATAGATAACTTCGCTATATCATATGCAGTGCGCGCGCGCCGGGTTACTGCGCCAGATTCTTTAACCCGTCCAATAAATCCAGATCGGACTGGAGCACCTTCATATTGGTCGTGATCGGCTCCTCGCCCGGCTTGGTAACGGTGATTTCAATTACTGTTCCCTCCGTAATGCCCGCAGAAAATACCGCGTTTAAAAACGCCGCAAACTTCGGATGGTTCTCAACGAACTTGTTTCTCGCATTCATAATCTTCATAAGTGAAGCCGGATTCATCATAATATCATACTCCCTCGTATTATAAAGTAGTAGTGTTTATAGACCCTCTCCAAGGTCTGTATGCTATACTTTTGGAGATACTGTGGATTGTTTTCACACTCCTACCACTTGATGGTTTAAGAAAGGCTACAACCCACACAGTCTCTTTGTATATTTGTTAATCAGTTAGATACCGCATGACGGTTTATTTAGAACGAGGTTACAATCGCAAGGAGTACCAGTGGGTCTATAAACAGTATCAAAATATTTACTCAAAGGAGATTTTTTTATGATATACGTCGGAATTGATGTTGCTAAGGACAAACACGACTGCTTTATCACTAATTCAGATGGTGAAGTATTATTCAAATCTTTTACCATTCCTAACAATCGTGAAGGTTTTGAAACCTTATTTCAGAAAGTACAGTCCGTATCAGATGATTTAACCAAAGTAAAAGTAGGACTTGAAGCCACTGGACACTATAGTTACAATCTTCTGGGATTCCTTCTTGATAAAGGTTTGCCGACCTACGTTATCAATCCGTTACATACCAATCTTTACAGAAAAAGTTTAAGCCTTAGAAAGACGAAAACGGATAAAGTGGATGCCCATACCATCGCTTCTATGATCATGTCTGATGTGAACTTAAAGTCCTACTCAGACACATCATACCACAATGAAGAATTAAAGTCACTGACCCGTTATCGTTTTGATAAAGTACAGGAGCGAGCAAAGCTCAAGACCTCTGTATCTCGCCTTATTTGTATTCTTTTCCCTGAATTAGAGAAGCTTGTTGCAACAATCCATATGGCATCCGTTTATGCCCTATTATCTGAATTTCCGTCTGCTCATGCTGTTGCATCTGCACATCTTACCAGACTTACAAATCTGCTTTCCGAAAGCTCACATGGCAGATATGGCAAAGATACCGCAGTAATGTTTCGTGAAGCCGCCAGAAACTCAATCGGTTCAAATATGCCAGCAAAGTCTCTGGAACTGAAACATACCATTAAGCTCATTCAGGAATTAACTTCTGAGATTGACGAAATTGAAACCGAAATCAAATCCATTATGGATGAGGTTAATTCTCCGATTCTTAGCATCCCCGGAATCAACTACCGTATGGGTGCCATGATTATTGCAGAAATCGGTGACTTCCAGTCGTTTTGATTCTCCTGACAAGATACTTGCCTATGCCGGAATGTCCCCATCTACCTATCAATCGGGGCAACTTGATAACTGTTACTCCCATATGGAAAAACGTGGTTCTCGCTATCTTCGATACGCCCTTTACAATGCGACTAAATATGTCTGCCATTGGGATGAATCATTTGGAACATATCTTGCCAAAAAGCGAGCAGAGGGCAAGCATTATAATGTTGCTTTATCCCATGCTACAAAGAAACTAGTAAGAACCATTTATGCAATGGAAAAAACAGGGCAATCATACAGTAGTGCATCCTAATTGTTTTCTATAAATATCTCCTAGCTGAGTGCCGCTAATGACACTCTTTTTGTCATGCAGTTTTCAAGGTACAAATATATCTGAAATGCATTTCTGCAATTCATTCAAAATATTTCATTTTCAGACTTGACTTTTAATAGTTAGTCTTTCTTCTGTTGTGTCGTTCTGTCTCCCAGTATAGCACAACTGCCGCGGCACTTGCCAGTATTCTTCATCCATTTTCTGAGCATGGCACTCGTTGTATTTCTGATTGTAAAGGCATTAAACCGTGCAACCGCAAAGTTCGTTCCCGCGGAGGAGAAAAAGAAGAAGCACCAACGAGCAAACTCTGTCCGATGTGTAAGACCGAGATTGCCATTGATGCCTGCCGCTGCCCGCATTGCACTTCCATTCTCGATGCAGTTGCCATGCACGAGCGGGAAGCAGGGCTACCGCGAATTCGCCGATAAATTATTCTTAAACACCATGATTCACAATCGCACGAGACATAATCCCTACGCCGCATTTTCCAGGGAGGAGCAGAATATCATCAACACGTTTTTATGCGTCACCTCCGTCAATATTTACCGGCAGTGGGTGGCAGACAAAAAAGAGTGCCGCTTGAGAGGCTGATTGCGCTCTCCGGCACCCTGTTAAGCAATGGTGTTATTTCTTTATTTTAAATCTGTCTCTTCCTTTTCGCGCAGGCTCACCACAAGCTCATAGACCTCCGGTCTTCTCTGCTTTAAGTGCTCATCCAGCACATGTCTGCGCTCCTTGAAGCGCTCCGCAAGCTCCGGATGCTCTGTTGCAATGCGGTCATGCACCTCCCTGCGGTGTTCCTCCAGACGTCTTGCGAGTGTCTTCTCATCCTTTCCGGAGATGTTCACGATCTCCTTTAAATGTTCTTCCAGATGTTCCAGCCACTCGTCCTCATCCATCGCTTCCATGTGCGACCATCTGCCGTGCAGCAGGTTTTCCACATCGCCGCCCTCCTTCAGCTGTTCAATCTGCAAAAGAATCTGTTTTTCAATCTGTTCCTCCGTCTCCGCGCCAAACGCCCAGACAAATTCCTGCACGCGGTTGTCCGCGCGCTTTCTCGAAGCACTGCGGTCGTCATTGTCCACACCGCCCTCCAGCGGATACGGGCGCTTGATTCCCATATCTTTTAACGCAATGTGGATCGTTCTGCGCACGCTTCCTTCTTCGATCATGTAGCCAAGCCCCAGTTTCCGGAGCTGTTCGTTTAAATCGGCGATGTGTTCTGTCATGTAAAAGCGGATGCCTTTTTCTTTCAGCGACTGATACAGTATTCCCAGTCCGTCCGCCGCCGTGATGTCCATACTGCCAATGCCGCTCGCATCCAGAATGACCGCTCTCGTCTGATCGGTCACGTGATCTTCAATATCCTGTTTTAATACCTGTATGTTGGCAAAAAACAGATTGCTGCTGAACCGGTAGATTAACACTCCCTCAACCGCATGGATCTGGCTGCCCTCTTTCAGATCACGGAAATGCCGGTGTCCCGGCTGAATTCCCAGAAAACAGCGTGCCGGCTTTGCCGTGCGGATAATCATCTCGGAAAACGAGAGGATGATGCCGATCAGTACGCCGTTGATCGTCCCGAGCATCAGCACTCCGAAGAATGCGCCGGCAAAGATCAGACATTCCGTGCGGCTGACTTTCCACAGCCGGACCGCCAGCTCAAACTCCGTCGCGCCAAGCAGAGCGGAGATCACGATTGCCGTCAGCACCGGCACCGGAAGATAGCCGATAAACCCGGTACCGCCAAGCAGGAGCACGATCATTGAAAGTCCCGCCACAATCCCGGTCAGCTGTGTCTTTGCCTGATACTGCTCTCCCATCGCCGTCCGGGAGACCGAGCCGTTGATCGGGCAGCATCCGGTCAGCGCCGCGGCAAGATTGCCCATCGCAAATGCCAGGATCTCCTGATTATCGTTGATCCGGTATCCGTTTTTCTGCGCAAAATTATTTTCTGCGAGCAGCGTCTCCGCCATGATGACGACCGCCACCGACAGGCTGATCGTAACCGCCTCCCTTACCGGCACCGCCGTAAAATCCGGCAGGCTCCAGACCGGAAGTCCCGGCTCCATGGCATCCAGCGTCTTGATGCCCCAGGCGCGCAGGGGCAGATACTTTGTCATCAGAGCACCCGCTGCCATCAAAAGCACCGCCATCGGGAATTTCGGGATGACCTTTTTTGCAATCAGCAGTATCACAAGCGCAGCCACGCCAAGTGCCAGGGACGGCAGATTGATCTCTCCCACCGTCTCCGCGATATGCTCCGCAAGCTCAAAGAATTCTCCCGTCCCCGCGGTACCCCCCAGAAGCTTCGGCACCTGCATCAGGACGATGGTCGTGCAGATGCCGGTAATAAAGCCGCCCATCACCGGCGCCGAGATATAGTTGACCAGCTTTCCCGCCCGCATCACGTAAAACGCGAAAAGCCACAACGCCACAAACGCGGTCAGCACCGGCACTGCCGCCAGCGCCTCCTTCGATCCGCTCTCGATATGCAGATCTAAAAGCGCCGCTCCGATCAGCGCGGCAGGCGCGGCGTCCACGCCAAAAATAAACTGCGGTGATGTCGAGAACAGCGCGAACAGAAGAATCGGGAACACCGAGCCGTACAGTCCGTATACTGTCGGAAGTCCCGCAATCTGCGCGTATCCCATGGAGATCGGAATCGAGACCGCCATGATGATGAGTCCGGCAACCAGATCTTTTCCAAGATTCTTCCGGTCATAATTTCTGATTGTCTGTGCAAACTTGATCTTCATCTGTCACACTTCCTTTGCTGCTTTTGTGTTATTTTACCACTTTAGGAAAATAATGTCAGCAAAAGGGATTCGGTGTTTTTATGGCTGCAGTTCAAAATGCTGCACCAGTTCATTAAGCAGTGTCGCCTGGGATGCAAGTTCTTCGGAGGTTGCGGAGCTCTCCTCGGCAATCGCCGAATTGTCCTGTACTCCCTGCGAGATCTCCTCGATTCCCACGCGGATCTGCTCCATGCTCTGTGCCTGATCCGCCGCATTTCCCGCCGTTTTCTGGATCATTCCATTAACGTTGTCCACTGCATCCACTGCCGTCTTTAACGAATCCATCACATGATCTGCAATCTGATTGCCTTTATTGATCTCTTCCATCGAGACACCAATCAGTTCCCGTGTCATATTTGCCGCTTTTGAGCTTTCCTGCGCAAGCTTTCCGATCTCATCCGCCACAACCGCAAAGCCTTTTCCAGCCTCGCCCGCACGCGCCGCCTCTATGGATGCATTTAAAGACAGCAGGTTGGTCTGGTCTGCAATTTCCTCAATGGTCGCAATAATTCCAACCACCTGCTTGGAGGTCTCGTGGATCTTCTGTACCGCTTCCATCATCTCCTGCATCTTATCCTGGCTCTGTTCCATCATAGCCGTTACTTTTTGGGTCTCTTCCGCGGATTGCAGGGCGTCTTTCTTGCTCTCTTCCACCTGCTCCGCCACGGATGTTGCCGTTGCGACCAGCTCCTCCACTGCTGCCGCCTGCGTGCTGCTTCCCTCTGCCAGCTGCTGAGCCGCATTTGCCAGATCGCCGGCACTGGAAGTAACGGTCTGGGAACTTGCACTGATATTTTTCATGACATCATTCATCGAACTTGAGATGTGCAGAAGTGCTTCCTTTAATTGACGAAATTCTCCAACATATTCCTGTTCGAGATGAATCT
>VOFJ01000438.1_pt1 | contig 42000 bp, 53 predicted proteins | sample 5384081 | NCBI WGS metagenome assembly VOFJ01 (sample SAMN12384729, study PRJNA508395) | human gut metagenome | isolation source: healthy gut I | host: Homo sapiens
AGAAATCAAATAAAAACGATATATTTGCCAATAGTAATACCTTAAAAAGAACGAATTAGTGAAGAAAGTAACCCTTTTATTTCTGCTGTTTTTTAAGCATCTCTGCAGTCCATACACAAAGGTCAGAACATCACTTTCAGCCATTTGACCACTGATGACGGCCTTTCACAGTTTTCTGTCAATAGCATGTATATTGATGAACAGGGAATTATATGGATCGGTACACGCGAGGGACTAAACCGGTATAACGGTAACGATATCAAGAGTTTTAAACTCAAAAAGAACGATCCGAACAGTCTGTTCAGTAACACAGTATTGCGCATCACCGGAAATAGAAATGGTAAAGTGTACCTGCTCTGTACCGATGGTGTGGCGGAATTCGATCTGGCGACTCAAAGGTTTAAAAACATTGTTGCAGGGGAATGTAGACGCTATTTATTTTAATGAGAAAGTTATATATCGGTAAAAGAGGGAGGAAGTCTTTTGTATACAATGAAAGTACGGGCAACTTCGACCTTTTCTATCATCTCGCAGGCAAAAACATCACTTCTATCCTGCCTGCACCTGGATAAAACAAAAATCTGTGGATGGGAACAACCAGCAATGGTATATACTGCCTGTCGGAAGATAAAACCTTTCCCGGCCTGTCACAAAAGGCAATATAACCAGTATCTATGAATTCTTCCAACGAACTGTGGATAGGGAGTTGGGGAAGAAGGACTTTACCGTGTAAAAACAGACGGCAACATTGAAAATCTTCGCCATAATCCGATGAATACGAACAGTCTATGCTCCAATTTTGTCAGAAGTTGCTGCGAAGATAACTCCGGGGATTTATGGATAGGAACATTCTACGGACTGAACCGTTATGACAGAAGTAGCGGTAAGTTCCACCTTTACACCGCCAATGAAGCAGACCCGACGGGCTTACCCATTCTTCTATCTGGTGCATCGTAAAAGACGGGCAGGGAACAATCTGGCTGGGAACTTACTTCGGCGGAGTCAATTACTTCAATCCGGAGTACGAAATCTATACCCGCTATAAAGTGGGAGACACAGAGAAAAGCAGGTTTGAGCAGCCCGATTGTAGGCAGAATGACAGAGGACAAGGACGGTAATCTATGGATTTGCACCGAAGGCGGAGGTGTCAACGTATACGACCGGATCAATAATACATACCGTTGGTATCGCCATGAGGAAGGGAGAAACAGTATTTCGCACAATAATGTAAAAGCCATCTATTACGACCGTGCTAACGAGATCATGTGGATAGGTACACATTTGGGAGGATTAAACAAGCTCGACCTGCGTACTAACCGTTTTACAGTCTACCGGATGAAGGCGGGAGATCCCGACTTCACTGCCATCGGATATTGTACGCGATATCGTACCCTACAAAGACAAGCTGGTCAGTCGCCACACAAAACGGAGTCTGCCTTTTCAGCCCGTCCACAGGTAGTTGCCGACAACTTTTTAAAGAGACCAAAGAAGGAAGAAATATCGGCATGGTGGCCAGCCTTTGCTTCGATAAAATGGTACTTTATGGGTTGCCGCCACCGGAGAGGGGTGTTTACTCTTATCGGTTCGACACTGGCAAGCTGACCAATTATCCGCATAACCCTGCCAATCCGAACAGTCTCAGCAACAACAACATTAACAACATCATGCAGGATAGTAACGGCAACCTGTGGTTCTCCACTTCCGGCAGCGGGCTTGACCGTTACCGCAAGGAAAGCGATGATTTCGAGAACTTTGATATGCAGAAAGACGGTTTATCCAGTGACTGCATTTACGAGGTATTCGAATCATCGATACAAAAAAGGACATCTGTTGTTGATTACTAACCAGGGATTTTCAGAATTTGACTATCCGAACCAGAAGTTCTATAATTATGGCACGGAAAACGGATTCCCGTTGACCGCCGTCAATGAGAATGCGCTGTTTGTGACACACGACGGAGAAGTGTTTTTTGGGTGGTATCCAGGGAATGATTTCTTTTCTGGGAGAAGAAACTGCATTTTTCTCCCAAATCTTACAACATACTTCTTTCCCGTTTGCTGGTCAACGGTAAGGAAGTAACCCCTGGAGATGAAACTGGGATTCTGGAACAGTCAATCTGCCATACACCGGAGATTAAATTGAGGGCGAACCAATCAATGTTCAGCATTGAGTACGCCACTTCCAACTTCATCCCCGCCAACAGGGACGAAATTCTTTATCGCCTGGAAGGCTTCTCCGACGAATGGAATCATACGTATCGCAAACAGACGCTTATCACTTATACGAATCTGAATCCGGGCAAGTACACACTTGTCATCAAATCACAGCGGGACGGGATCAAAGAAGCCAAACTGCTGATTATCGTCCTTCCGTCCTGGTATGAGACATGGTGGGCTTATCTGATTTATACCATCGTCACTATCAGCCTGTTGTGGTATCTTATCCAGAACTATAATTCAAGAATCAAACTCCGCGAGTCATTGAAGTACGAAAAGAAGCATATTGAAGACCTGGAAGCACTGAACCAGTCGAAACTCCGTTTCTTCACTAACATCTCGCACGAGTTCCGTACACCGTTAACGCTGATCGTGGGACAAGTGGAGACGTTGTTGCAGGTGCAGACGTTCACACCCAATATATATAATAAGGTATTGGGAATCTACAAGAACAGTCTCCAGTTGCGGGAACTGATTACCGAATTACTCGATTTCCGGAAGCAGGAACAGGGACACATGAAGATCAAAGTTAGCCAGCACAATCTGGTTAACTTCCTGTATGAGAATTATCTGCTCTTTCCTCGAATATGCGAGCAGTAAACAAATCAACTTCAAGTTCAACAAACAGAAGGATGACATTGAAGTATGGTATGACCAAAAGCAGATGCAGAAAGTAATCAATAACCTGTTATCGAATGCATTAAAGCATACTAAAGCTGAGGATACTATCTCTATCAATGTATCGCAGGAGGAAGACTATGCCATAATCGAAATAAAAGACACCGGCTCGGGCATTGCCGCCGCGGAGATTGATAAGATATTCGACCGCTTCTACCAGACCGAGCACCTCAACTCGTTGAATACCGGAGCCGGTACAGGTATCGGGCTGGCACTGACGAAAGGTATCATTGAGCTTCACCAAGGCACCATCCGCGTAGAAAGTGAACCGGGCAAAGGAAGCAGCTTCATTATCACCCTCAAACTGGACAAAAAGCACTTCACGGAGGAACAGATAGCACAAGAAAGCACAGAATCAACGATCCGGCAAACGGAAACGATTGTTCCTTCAGTGGAGATAATACCTGATTCGGAATGGAAAAAGAGGAAGAAAATAAACGGATTGAAGGCGCCAAGATGCTGATTGTGGAAGATAATGAATCTATCAAGCAGATGTTGGCAGGTATCTTCGAAACGTTCTATCAGGTCAGTACCGCTTCGGACGGAGAAGAAGCTCTGAAATGATACAAAAAAGAGATGCCGAGCATTATACTGAGCGATGTCGTCATGCCTCGTATGTCCGGTACGGAACTTTGCAAACAGATCAAGACGGACTTTAACACTTGCCATATTCCGGTGGTATTATTAACCGCACGTACTGCCATAGAGCACAATATCGAAGGACTGAAGATCGGTGCGGACGATTATATCACTAAACCATTTAATACAAACCTGCTGATTTCGCGTTGTAATAACCTCGTGAACTCCCGCAGACTGCTGCAAGAGAAATTCAGTAAGCAGCCGCAGACTTTTGCACAAATGCTGGCTACCAATCCAATGGATAAAGAGATGCTCGACCGAGCAATGGATATTATCGAACGCCACTTGGATGATACTGATTTCAATGTCAACATCTTTGCCCGTGAAATGGGTATGGCCCGCACCAATCTGTTCACCAAACTGAAAGCGGTGACGGGACAAACGCCGAATGACTTTATTCTGAACATTCGCCTGAAGAAAGGGGGCTGTCATGCTACGGAATAACCCCGAACTGAATATTACGGAGATTTCCGACCGGATTGGCTTCTCTTCTTCACGCTACTTTAGTAAGTGTTTCAAGGAGATTTATCATGTCAGCCCGTTGGCTTACCGCAAGGGAGAAGAGAAAGAAGAAGGAGACGGGGGAAGAAACGGACAATTTGTATAATGGTGATAATAATTAATTTATGTATTCACCTACCACCCCCCCTACGGGTACTCCTCCTTCCCGAAGGAGGAGAATTAAAGATACTGCCGATTCGCTCTTGCAGCCATAAAACAGGGCCTTTTGTTGCCACAAGTGTGCCACCCTATTGGCACGCTTGTGCCAACGCACTGGCACAGTTGTGCCAAGGGCTTGGCAGGGTCGTGCCAATACGTTGGCACAAGGTCAGCAAGATAACTTCGAAAAACAAGCAAGGTTATTAAGGAGAACAAGCGTAGAATCTTCACACTTCACATCACAGAGTAAAGCCTTTCGTGTACTATTTTGTACTTCACTTGTACATTCCTACTCATTCTTTTTTTCCTTTCAATCATTTACCTTTGCTTCCAATAATTCATCCCTTAAAAAATCAACTTCATGAGAAACGTATCACGTATACTTCCGCTATTGCCCGGCATCGCAATGTTGTCAGGATGTAATAATGCCGCTCAAAAGAGTAACGGACAAAACGACCAGAAGCCTAACATTATTTACATATTCGCCGACGATCTTGGTATCGGTGATTTAAGCTGCTACGGAGCAACCAAAGTGAGCACACCCAATATCGACCGTCTGGCCGGACAAGGCGTGCAATTCACGAATGCTTACGCAACTTCCGCCACCAGCACTCCTTCCCGTTTCGGGCTCCTCACGGGTATGTATCCCTGGCGTCAAAAGAACACAGGTATCGCTCCCGGCAACTCGGAACTTATCATTGATACTGCCTGTGTCACTATGGCGGATATGCTGAAAGATGCAGGATACGCCACCGGTGCCGTTGGCAAGTGGCATTTGGGACTGGGACCGAAAGGAGGGACAAGATTTCAACAAACAGATCACTCCGAATGCACAAAGCATCGGGTTCGACTACGAATTTATTATTCCGGCAACCGTAGACCGTGTGCCATGCGTGTTTGTGGAGAACGGCCGCGTAGTGGGTCTCGATCCTAATGACCCAATCACCGTCAACTATGAGCATAAAGTAGGCGACTGGCCCACCGGAGAAGAAAATCCGGAACTCGTAACATTAAAAACCCAGCCAAGGGCATAACAATACCATTATCAACGGTATCCCCCCGCATCGGTTGGATGACAGGCGGCAAGTCCGCTCTCTGGAAAGACGAGGATATAGCCGACATCATCACCCATAAAGCGAAGAAGTTCATCACTTCCCATAAAGAAGAACCTTTCTTCTTGTATATGGGTACGCAGGATGTACACGTGCCACGTATCCCCCACCCGCGTTTTGCAGGCAAAAGCGGACTCGGCACTCGTGGCGACGTCATCCTGCAACTGGACTGGACCATCGGTGAAATTATGAACACGTTGGATAGCCTCAACATCGCCGACAATACCATTCTGGTCTTTACCAGCGACAACGGTCCCGTCATCGACGACGGCTATCAGGACCATGCCTACGAGCTTCTCAACGGTCATACCCCAATGGGAATCTACCGGGGAGGGAAATACAGCGCTTATGAAGCGGGCACACGTATCCCATTCATTGTCCGCTGGCCTGCCAAAGTAAAACCGAGCAAGCAACAGTCTCTTTTCTCACAGATTGATGTATACGCCTCACTCGCCTCACTGCTGAATCAGCCTTTGCGCAAAGGTGCAGCCCCCGACAGCCAGGAACACCTGAACACGTTCTTAGGCAGGAACAATACCGGTCGCGAATACATCGTCCAACAGAATCTTAATAATACGCTTGCCATTGTAAAAGGGCAGTGGAAATATATCGAGCCCAGCGATGCTCCCGCCATTGAGTTCTGGACGAAAATGGAACTTGGCAACGACCAACAGCCTCAGCTCTACGATTTATCGTCCGATCCTTCGGAGAAAACGAATGTGGCGAAACAGCATCCTGACATCGTAAAAAGAATTAGCTGAATTATTGGAATCTGTAAAAAGAGAAATAAATATACCGGAATAACAGAATTGTATGATTTTATACCAATCCTGAATCATTCTATCCACAGGAGAGAGCGTAAATTGCATACATTTGTAACAGAGAAACGATAAAGTCACATTACAACCAAAGTAATATACTGCACCATTCTTCTAACCTTTATCAACAGATTTATATAAAAAATCAGACTTTGATCAATTTACCCCCAAAAGAGAGAGGCCCTTCGAGCCCCTCTCTTTCTTTTAGTTGATATTTCTCGTATCCTCTTATTTCAATGCCTTCAACCAGGCAGGCACAAAGCCCAGGCGTTTCTCCAGCTGTGCTTCGTAAAGAGACTGCGGCTCTACCGGAGTTCCATTACTTTCGTCCAGTTTTACTTGCTCCTGCACAAAATTCAACGGTTCGCCATGAAAACCGACAATAACGGGCGGAAGGAACTTCCAACCTTTAAAGCCGATACGCCACCAGTCGAATACACCGGCAGGAGCCGAATTACCACTCGCCGTTCGGGATCTCTCCGAATACATATTCCAAATAGTGAGGTCATCGAGGTGATTGGGAAGTTGGTTGTAATCACCTCCCTGACGAGACTGCATGAATCCACCCGTACAATTATCAATCAGCGTAGCACGCGGCTGCGTGGCATGAGACTCAAAGCAGGCATCCAATCCCCAATGTACCCGCCAAATGACAGCACCCATACTCGGTTTTGAGACTCCGCAAGCATGATATTGTCCTGCCCCCTGCTGTATGACGCCTCTATTATCTATTAGAGGTCCGTTGGTACGATCGGTCACTTTGCCGATAAACACCCGCGACGACCCTTGCGACCGAATGGCGGCATGACCACGATTACCGTCTATCTTAATATCGTAGGCGGACACGTTAGCGGAAGACGTAATCGAGTTGGCCTCACTAACACTTATAAAGTTCACCCGGCGCATCCACGAGTTTGTCAGGCGTGTCATCTTTATCGGTTTATAAGCACCGTCATGCGCCCAGTTTCTGTGATGCTGAAAATCATCGGTGGCATGTCCTACGAAAGTCACGTCTTCTATACCGACTTCCTCATAATGCGGATATTTGTGGATCGCCCAACCCCAACGAGAATCAACTTCGTGCATTATAGGTTCTTTAAAAGTGATTACATTCCCGCTTTTTTGCCACAATTTGGTGGAAGTCCTGCACCTGCACACCTACATTTATAATATTCTCCATTGTTGGTTCGGGTGCATAGGGAGACAACTCGTTGCGTACCAGTTCCGGGTCATTATTCTGTAAATACAGGCATACCCAGTCACCTTTACTCAGCGAAGCCGCATCAGATACTTCCACGCTAAAAGTACCTTTAGCTGCGTTACCCGTGATATCACAGAGTTTCGACAACCCGGAGTTATGTTTAATATCAATCATTACCGGCGACGAATACATGGTAGTAATATCATCCGGCAAGTTCGGAGTATCCATTATCAGCTTTGTTCTTCCTGCGCCATCTCCCTTAATTACAAAATGGCCTGCGAATATATAGATACTGGAACTTTTATTATTTCCTTTACTATCCAAAGAATATGCTTCATCACCTTCCTTTCCCAATACCGGCTTGCCCGGCTCTATTGTATTGTCATCGTCATTATGCAATACGTATTCTCCTTCCGGGAAATAAATGACAATCCGGGCATTTGCATTGTTGTAATTCTTACCGTCCTTACGGGTCATGTTATTCTCCTGCAATATGCTTATCAAGGCTTCACGGGCAGTCATACCACGGGTTTCCATACGTTCTTTCACATTGAAAACTTTATATCCTAATGAGAAAGCCTCCGGAGGTGTCACTTCTCCATGTTTATATCCGGCATACGAATAATCCAACAATACATTGTCATCACTATTCATCAGGAACTTTTTCCACGCTTGTGCTGTGCCGTTATTGCGGGTATCCAGTTTAAGCACACTCCCGCTTGTACGGGATTCCAAAGTGATTGTATTCGTCTGTTCATCTAAAACAGCCGAACGGTAAAGAGAGAAATCAACAGCCGTTTTTCCTTCCAATGACGGAGCCGGAGTGTCACTCAAACGTTGCCACTGATAGCCATTGTAAGAAACTTGCCAACAGCCGTCCTCCCCCAATGCAATTTGAGGAGTAAGAATGCCTTTTCCTGTCTTGTTTAAAGCAGGAGCCGGATTGCCATGCGTATCTGTCAGAATGCGTGAAGTACCTTCCAATTGATAATTCCAGTAACCTTCTTTTATCAATTCCAAGAAGGGGAATATCTTTATCGTCGGCAGTTTGAATATAAACATCCGCTATCTGTCGGTTACTCAATTGAAGTTTGTAATTACCCCTTCTCGTCAGAGGTGTAGTCTACAATCTCGGCTTTGCCATTCATCATGGCCTGATAAGCCGCGATATTATTAGTATTGTATTGCGCAGTGAGTTCTGTTAATTGTTCCGGTTGCTCGGGAATAGTTGGGTTATTTATTACTTCATCGTCCGAACAGGAAGTGAAAACTATAACAGCAACCAACATACAAGTTGTCGCTATACTATGTAAATCAAGTTTCATGTTTTTCATATTTCTAAAGTCTAATAATGTTATAAAGGCGAAGAATCCGTTAAACCCAATATTAGCATTAATAGATTCTTCGCCTTTATCAAATTTAATTGCAGCAACTATTCGATAACTGCACCTATACCTTGATATTCCGGTTTAAGAGTATATTTTCCTTCAATGTCAACCAACGTTTCAAAAGGAGTCTCTTTTTCTATGGTTATTACATTATCCTTAAAACCTACCGGCGCGGTTCTAAAATACTGCCAAGTCATCTGAGTATTTTCAAAGAGAGGTAAATATTCTATTATTAGAAAAGTCTGTTTCATTGAAAGTAGCTGCACCAATCATTAAAGTAGATACAACATTCGGAAAGTCCCACTAGCTGCACAATCCGTATCATACCAGAATAGATTATTTTTCATCGTCCATCCTTCTTCAGCGGTTACTTTAAAAAGCCGGAGCTATTTCCATGATTACTTAGAATATTAATAACCGTGTTATTTTCAATACTCACATTATCAGAGAACTTTGCATTCGTTCCTTTCAGTAATGCCACAAATAGAACAGAGCGATCCTGTGTAGAGCAATAGAAAACATTATTATGAATCATTATATCTCCATAATTCCCATTATTAAAATTCAAGAAATTAATAACTTTAGTAGTTGCCGATGGAGCCGGCACTGCAATATAACAAGACTCAACCAACAATTTTGATATACCTGACGATGCATTATTAAAATAAGAGAACATCTTGTCCGCCATCATCTCAATCTTACAATGATCTAAATACAGTCTTTCTATTACATCTTTACTTGAACTAGGAAAGTTAAACCAATAATTTGCGGTTAACTCATCAGGAGATAAAGTAATCTCCCTTACATAACATTCCAATTTTCGACTCCACATTTTCCAAAGAGACAATCCCTTTGGTCATTACTTTTGAAGAATAATTACTATTCTTTTTTTCTCTCCTATCAGAATCAGGTCACTCACTGCACCAGTCCAATAAGCCGTAGCACCTTCGGCAATAAAGTAAATACCGCTTTCGGAGATTGATTCACCTTCTTTTACCAATACTCCATTCGGGTTATCATATTTATTAAGTACTACATCACCGATCCTGATATCAAATCCTGCCTGATATTCAGCCCAGTAACTATCACTGGTAGTTTTTGCCTTTATCTGATCTGTTGCCGAATTTACTCCATGAGTCACTTCTACAATAATCGTACACTCGCTCGGAGTTGCAGGAGGTGTCACAGTCACTGTTACTTCCGTTGTTCCAGCCACATATTCCGACAGTTTTGCATTCCAATCAGCAGGTGCTTTTTACTCTTACTAAATCACCTTCAGCCAAATTTTACTTTCACAGTAAAGGAAGACGCACCTCCTCCGGCTACCAACCAAAGATCATCTGTTACACCTTCGGGAACATTAATTGCACATTCCAATCCTTTCACAATAGGAATCAGATACTCCTTTCCGCCAAAAGTAACTTTTAAAATTATCTCCGTCAACAGTTGCGTTGCTGATAGGATTCGAACCTGTATTTATACCTTCAGCCAGACCGTTTTCCAATACTTTCCAGGTTGAACCGTTGTCATAACTCACATACCAATACTTTTTATCTCCATCGGCCGGATTGGGTGCAATCTTAAATTCGGGAGTAATGGTAGCATCTTCCCCATTCTCCGCTTGAGCACGCCAGCCTGTATCTGTACCACCAATAAACCAATTACCATTTGCACCGATCTCAATAGAAGGATAGTTGCCTCCGGTCACTCCCGGAGTCAAAGTCAATGTTTCGCCATTGCTTAAGGTCAAGGTATAAGTATCACCATTGATAGAGTAATCGGTTAATAGTCTTGTTGCCGTCCAACAGCACACGGATAATGTTCATCTCATCGTTCAACCGTTGTACTTGTGCTTCCACACTCGCCACACGGTCTTTCAAGGCATCAATGTCCTTTTCCAAATCGTCTGTGTCACACGCAACAAAGAGCTAGTGCCAACAAACTGAATAATATGAATGATTTATAGTATCTCATAATAATTTCTTCGCTTAATTATTAATTCAACTTATTCAGCAACCGTCACCTCTAATGATTTAATCAGACGATATCCTTCCTTAGAGAATATCTGGAAATAAACAGTATATTTGCCGGAAGCCAGTCCTTTTGTTTTAATCGTCAGATTATCGGAAGCGTCATCAGTCAAGACTACCTGTACAGGTGTGGGATCTATAATCACTCTGGCTACATTCGTCTGTTTTGCCGTCAATACCGCTGAACCTCCCTTCGCTACATTTACAGAAGTAATATTCGATGAATCACCTTGAGAGAAAGTCATATCCAACCCTCCCAATAAAGGGATCTCGGTTTTCGAGCCGTCTGTAAATTCAAAGGTCACGATATTACCGTTCACCGTTACATCGGCAAATATACCTCCCGGAATCTCTCCAATATTGGCAATGTTGTAACGCCCGTCTATACGTTGAGGTTCTCCACCGCCAACGGCATAACACCAGTAACCGTCCGCATCAATCGAGATGGTTGGAGTTTGTCCGTCGGAACCGTCTACGGGAACAGCAGGACAAGGATTGCCTTCTTTATCTTTCAATTCAACGGTTCTACCGTCAAGGGTATATGTCCAATTTCCGGCTTCATTAATGCCAAGTGTAGGAATATCTCCCGCAGGCTGTCCGCCATAAACAACCAATTCCGTACCGTCACTCAGTGAAAGTGTATAGTTACCCTTCTCATCCATTGTATATCCGGTTACAAGAACAAGTCCTTTCACTGCATCTTGGAAAGATTTGATGCTCGTAATCAAATTTTCGAGATCATCTGTCAAAGCATCCAAACGAGCATTCAGATCGTCGATGTCTTTACGTATATCATCCTTATCATCACAGGAGGTAAAGGTGATGACAGGCAATAAGCAAACTAATAGTATCAATATCTTTTTCATAATTCTTAGTTTTAGCGTTGTGCACCATATTGAGTGTAACCTTCTTTGGGAATGAATGTCCCTGTAGATTTGTTAAAAGTAGCCGGATCAGTGGTATCATAAAGATCAACATCATTACTTGTAAAACCAACTGAAGTATCACCTATCTTATTTTGGAAAACATTCAGATTCAATCCGGTTTCAAAAAGATAAGCATAATTGTTCTCGGCTATTGTTACCTTAGATTCTGCCGCAGATGCCACTCTTATAAGGAATGCCGGATATTCACGATAAGTAAAAAATAATAAATGTTCTTATTGACTGTGATATCACCAATTTTCGAAGGATAAACAATAGCGGAAGTTTTTCCCATTTGAATACCCTGATTCAATATCAATAAAGGTATTGGAAGTTAATGTTAGTTTATTCACACTATAACTTGGCCCTTGGAACACCTTAAAATTCTCCACGTTAGAAGTGGCTTCCGGAACTCCTGAATAATATACAATATTATTTTCAAATCGAAGTTCATTACAGTTCATATTAGTAACCAAGTACAAATTAGTTCCAGTATTTTCAACCTTTATATTAGTATCAGTCATTCCAAAATAGCCAATACTAGCCTTATCTTTCACCTCCGGCATAGCAAAAACCCGATCCAAATAATAAGCCGCTTATTGTACACCGGTCGATTATAATACTAGCTTCCTTAGATTGAACACGTACAGGATAAGTTGCTGTTGCTGTATACTTTATATTTGTATTTTTACAAATCAAGGCATTACCAAGATAAATAGACTTATCTATGTTCAGGTTTATTGAAGTAACCTCATCTGAATTAGGAATAATAATTAGATTTTCCACAACTGAGGTTCCTTGGTTATATGTGAATGTCAAATCGTTTGCAGGACACACGAAATAAACACAACCGGCTATCGCCCCATTAGTAGTAATCTCTTGTGCTTCACCATACTTTTCTTTTTGTAATCTCCAGCCCGCCTACAATAACAGCCTGTCCTTCATTATACATATCCAGATTAGAAGCAAGTCCTTTTCGGATTCTTCACTTTTATCTTGTCAACTGCCCAGAACAAGCCTTCCTGTACCTGAACAGTTACATCGGCAGTATTATCCGCCGCGGCTCTCGTTAACGTTTTATTCTCAGCAGCCGGAGCAAAGATCAACAACTGATAATTATTTCCTTTTTCATCGGCAACATCCAGTTTGTTCAAAGTAGCTCTCCAACCTTGCGGATAAGTAACCTGCGGATTCTCACCTTCAATCTTAGCAGGAATCACCACTCTTTCTCCTTTATTGATAATCAGGAAGTCCTCATCATCAAATGCAAGACCTGTTCTATCAATAGCACAAACCAAAGTTGCCACGATAGGAAGTGTATGCACAGTCCCATCTTTAAGAGTCACAACAAAGTTGCTACCGTCTACTTTGGCAGATTCAAAGATCTGGTCGCCTAAAGAACTGCCACCGGCAATCCCTCTCCACCGGGAACATTCGCCCACTCACCGTCACCGAAACGTATCTGCCAATTTCCATTCTGTACACGAAATTCGGGATAGCCCTCCCCATTCTTACCGTTCTCTCCTACGGCTACTACGCCGGTAGAAATACCGTTGATATACCATTTCCCATCATCTCCTATCGTAATCTCCGGTTCGTTGACTGTTCCTTCCTTACCGATAGTCAATGTCAGCTGGGTATTATCACTTAAAGTTATGACATATTTCGCAGCAACCCCATTCTCTTTAACAGTCTCCACTTTACTGACTGTCTTATTCTGAGGATCAAGGATGTAGCCGATCACAGCCAGATTATCATTCAACAGTTTCACCTGCTGCTCGATAAGCGTCACCCTATCTTTCAGGTCGTTTACATCGTCTTTCAGGTCCGTCTATAGTACACCCCGCAACCGCAAAGCCCATGATAACGAAAAGTCTATACGATTTTATGTACTTCATAATCTATTAGTATTTAAAGTTATTCTGTTACATTGATTATCAATTCACAAGTCTTGGACGCCACATGTGAATAATTTGCGTTATTCATCAGAAACGTAGCAGTATATGTACCCACCTGATTATAAGTATAAGAGTAAGACTCCAGATCCAGAGAAATGTCTTTTACCTTCACTCCCGAATCCGGTTCGGGACATTCCGCCAGATTCAGATAATCGGAAACAAGCCAATTATACTTCCAAGGATTATTGGCAGCCGTACCGTTAATAGTAAATCCGCCGCTTTTTATACTGCTCAAGTTCCACATGCCAGTCACTCCCGTTGAAACAGAACCATATTCAAGATCTTTAGGCATATTTTCCGGAGCCTGTTCTTCATACTTCGTCTTATTCTTCATGTTCAATGGAGTAAAGCCGAAAGAACTTGCATAAGCAGTAGTGACACGTCCGTTCTTCCATTTGGTTTCCACACACATATTCAGAATATTGAATGTAGACTGAACAATAGTAGCCTCCGGATCTTCCGGATTATTGGCACTTATTGCTTCTTTCTGATCTCTGTTCAGCACTAAAGCCAGCGTCAGTTTCTTGCCAATATATTCTTTGACCGATTTACTGAAACTCAAAGCTCCGGCTGCACTGGTCACAGGTGCTTGCGGCAGTTGCGCACGTGTGATAAGTTCCTTCCAGGGAGTATTCTTCTCCACAAGTACAGAATCAGCCTCGAAATTATTCTTGCTCATTCCGGGAAAAAGATCGTATTTCCCGGATTATCAGGATCTTCTTCTTCCGCCAGATACAACACATCAAACTGGTCTTTGCATGAATTGGCTACCCCGTATTGAGCCCAAATCGAAAACTTAAAGTCGCATGACACAATATCTTCTACCGAAATCTCCTTCCGGTCACGATAAATATACTGATGACCGATTTCGCCACTGAAGAAAGAAATGTAATCAGGATCACCGTGAAAGAGAAACTCGACAGGAGTCCCCTTCTTTACAGTCAGGATGTTGCCTTCGTACCGTACATTCTCATTGGTAGCCACAGTTACACTGACATCAGTCAGATCCCGGTCCAACTCTTTTTCGCATGAAGCAAACAAGAGAGTTCCCAGAGTTAGTATTAAGAATTTATATGTTTTCATCGTTGTATTCTCTTCAAAAATTATTAATTGGATTAAAGCGGATTACCAACCGGGGTTATTGCCCGTAATCAGTTTGTTGACAGCTTTCTCGGCATCCGGAATCGGGAAGTACTGATAAGCGGAAGATACCCGGAAGAAAGGTGCAGCCTGCCCTCCCTGAGTCCAGTTGTTTCCACTCTGTGCCAGCACTGCCTGCTCGTTCATCTTATCTACAAAGTCTCCCCAACGAATCAGGTCGAAACGACGGAGATATTCAAAACAAAGCTCCATTGCACGCTCATCCTTTATAATAGTAAGAAAGTCCTCACCTGAAGTAATCTGACCTGTAAGATCTGAGATTCCGGCACGGTCACGTACCTCTTTCAGGCATTCTTCGGCCAAAGGGCGTCGGGGCACCGTTATATTCATTCTCCGCTTCCGCAATCATCAGCAACACATCCGAGTAACGAAGTATAGGGAAATTGATAGAAGTACGGTTCTTGTCCTTCTTTGCAGCAGGCTCATATTCCCGGCGGAACTTGGCACAACACAAATCTTTCCTTTCCTTACCGGCAGCAACCCTTTTTTGTAAACATCTCCAATCTGCTCCACCTTACTGTTATATTCTTCACCCTCATTGGCTCCCTCATAATTATACGATCTGTCTCCGTACCAACCGGCACCTTTCACCAGATCATACAACGCCTTGTTTTCAAAAAAGTTCTTCCTACAATTCCCAAGTCAGTACGGTCCGCAATTCTACGATATGTAAAAGGGGCAATGTTCCAGGTGAAACGTTCATTATCACCATTCGCCACATACAAATCATAAAGTTTCGGAGTTGCCCAAATAAAACCATAAGAATATCCCGGGTCAGCCTTTGCCTACAACATTAGATAAAGAAGAAAAGTCCGAACACTGAAGCCCGATCGTGTTTCCGATACGGCCTTCCGAACGCACGTCTCCCGTTCCGTCTCCGGCAAACTCAACTTCCCAGATACTTTCATTGGCAGTCGTATTGTATTTGTCGGAACACATATCAATAAACGGGTCCCAGTAATTAGCGGCAAGCGTATGCCCCTGTGTCCGCACTTTCTGGCCGAAATAGCTGGCACGCTCGAAATACGACTTGTTTTCCGCATCGGCCGGTTTACCGTCGCGCTTATGTTCACCGGCCCAGAATAAATAGACACGTGCCAACATACCCCATGCCGTCGACTTGGAGATACGTCCCGGCTTATAGCTTAACTCTCTGGCAGAGAGCAGCCCTCCGTTTTTTTCATCGGCAGCCTCTTCCATTTCTTTCACGATAAACTTATAAATCACGTTCTTATCCGTACGTGCTATATCCTTATTAGTCACCGTCCCGGACGAATAGGTAGACTCCGTCTTGAACGGCACATCTCCCCCAGCACTGCACCAACGTAAAGTAATAAAACGCACGTAAGAAACGAGCTTCCGATTTGTATTGTAAACGGCTCTTATCACTCATTCCGGGGACATTGTCTATCTGTTCCAGAAACATATTGGCACGCTCGATGCCGTTATACAAATTGAGCCAGAGGTTGGTAACCGCCGCATCACTGGTGGTAGTGTTATTACAAATCAATCCTGTATTGGAAATACGTCCGGTAGACCCTCCATAAAACTCCAGGTCGTCACCGCCTGCAAGAACCATGTAATCACCTCCGTAGAAAGTTGACTGTCCTAAGTTCGAATAGATACCGGTCAGGAATGATTGTGCTTCCGCCTCATTCTGGAAATAGTTTTCCGGTACTATTTTATATGGTTCCTTCTCCAAAAAGTCACATGACGCTATCGTACATGTAGCCAACAAAGAAAGGAATGCTATTTTTATCTTTTTTCATATCTTCTCTATTTTTATATGATTTCAACTAAATACTAAAACCCAAGATTAATTCCGAAGTTGATAGCATAAGCTCTCGGATAAGCGGAATAGTCAAGTCCCGGTGTCAGAGCACCGTTACGGATAGACACTTCAGGATCATAGCCGGAATAGCCGGAGATTGTCCAGAGATTCTGTCCTGCTACGTAAACACGGGCAGTAGAGATTCCCCCATTTCCTAAGCGCTTTCTTCGGCAAAGTATAACCCAGCGTCAATGTCTTTCAGACGCAGGAAAGAACCATCTTCGATCACACGTGAAGATACAACCTTGTTGGAACTTGAGTTCTTGGCTACCGGTATATTGCTTTGTCGGGTTTTCCGGTGTCCAACGGTCGGCATAAGTCGCATACTGGTTCAGGTTACGTGAATTGTTGACGTTTTCAAAGAACAAAGCGGTTCGCATTCAACACATCATTTCCGTAAGACCATTGGAAGAAGATACTCAAATCAAATCCTTTATATTCAAAATCATTCGTGAAACCACCTGTATGGATAGGCAAGCCACGTCCGATCATCGTGCGGTCGTTCGTGTCGATTATACCGTCGCCATTCAGGTCTTTATATTTAGGCATACCCGGCTGAGTGTTGTTCTCGCTGGAGAAGTAAGGAACTCCCGGACGCAACACATACGTATCACCGGACTTATAAAAATCTTCGTATTTGTAAGTACCTTCATACATATAGCCGTACATCATACCCATTGAATAGCCTTTCTTCGCAATGTAAGTAGGCTGTGAATTGTACGTCTGGTCGAAATAAGCGGAGGTCAACAAGGAAGTCTGATTCTCCGCCAACTCCAATACCTTATTCTTATTAAAGGCAATATTGAAATTTGTGCTCCAACGGAAACCGTTTCTATTTATATTTATTGTATTCAGGGTAAAATTCCAAACCGGAGTTACGCACTTTACCTACATTCTTCATTGCGCTATAATAACCGGTAGAATAAGGCAAGCTTGCATCAAGAAGCAGATCGCGGGTCGTTTTCATGTACCAGTCTACATTAATGCCAATTCGTTCGTCAAAGAAGCCCAGGTCAAGACCGACGTTCCACTGTTCCGTCGTTTCCCACTTCAAATCTTTATTCGCTAGCGAGATAGGTACCATACCGATGCTGTTCTGATTGTTCTCGAACGGATAAACTCCCGAAGGAAGATTGTTCGATGCCGCTTTCGCCATTTTCAACAAAGCATAGGCTTCATATTCACCTACACGGTTGTTACCAGTCAACCCCCAACTGGCACGCAACTTACCATTGGAAAGAATGGACTTATATTCCTTCATGAAGTCTTCTTCGCTGAAGTTCCACGCCAGAGAAGCCGAAGGGAATAACCCATACCGATTCTTTTTGGCAAACTTGGAAGAACCGTCGACACGGAAAGAAGCCGTTGCATAGTACTTTGACATATAATTATAGTTCACACGTCCGAGATAAGACATCATAGACCATGAGGACTTTTCAGAGCTTGTCGTACTTGGGATACCTTCGCTCATGCCGGCCATGCCCAAAGATTCATTAGGGGATATTGGTGGTCTTGAAAGAATAGTATTCATAGTCGGAATTCTGCAAAGTAATACCAAGCAACGAATTAAAGAAATGCTTCTTGTTAATGTTAACCTGATAGGTCAATACATTTTCGTTCAACCAGGTCAGACGTTGCTGGCGGACTACCTGTGCATTCACCTTATCCGTTGAGATCGGGCTACCATAACGGGTCTTTGAGTTATTAAACGTATCATTGCTACGGGCATCGTACGTGTAACCGCCGGATACCTTCAGCTTCAATCCCTTGATAAATTCATATTCTACAAAAAACCGTTCAACTGAAGGTTATTCGTATAGTTCTTACGATATTCGTTCTTCAATGACATAATCGGGTTGAAACGATAGTCATTAGTCGGTTCTACTGATGAATCCAGCGCATTGTCCATTAAGGTGCTCAACGGAACATCCGGTTCGGTAACAGGGCGGTAACCCCATACACTATAAAATAAGTTATTCATACCGCTGGATGAATATAAAGAGGTAGAGCTACCGGTCTGAATGGCACGTGCATAGTTGGCAGTAACACTCATATTCAGTTTGCCACGGCGGACAACAGTATTCATACGAGTCTGGAAACGTTTGTAGTTGGAGTTGAGCACGATACCGTCCTGATCGAAATAAGAAGCCGACGCATTGTAACGCACCCCTTCCGTTCCGCCCATCAGGCTGACGTTATGGCTTTGCTGCCAAGCTGTGCGGAAAATCTCGTCCTGCCAGTCATACTGCGGAACACCCCGGTAATCTTCCACCGTCCACTGCTTGCCTTCATGCTCAATCAGGTAGTTCTTTTTGGGTATCTGCCGGAAACAGTTCATTCTGCAACTTCACAAACTCATACGCATCCAGCATTGAAATTGTATTGGTGACCTGCTGAAATCCGAAACTTCCGTCATATTTTTGAGTTGAGGTTTTCCAACCTTTCCTTTCTTGGTCGTGATAATAACGACACCATTAGCACCACGGGCACCATAAATGGCAGTGGCCGAAGCATCTTTCAACACTTCAACGGATTCAGCGTCGGAAGGGTTAATGGTAGCCGCAATAGCAGGATCTTCTACCGGAAACCCGTCAATAACATATAAAGGTGAATTATCCTGGGTCAGAGAGTTATTACCACGGATAACGATATTCATCGTTCCGCCCGGCATACCCTCGCCCGAACTTACGTTTACTCCGGCAATACGTCCACCCAAAGTCTGGTCGAATGAAGAAGCAGGCGTTTTCAGCAAATCTTCCATATTTACTTTCGCCACTGCACCGGTCAGGTCTTTCTTCTTCACCTCCTGATAGCCTACGATAACGACTTCGTCCAATGTCTTCGTATCTTCCTTCAAGATGATAGACATGGGCTTGGCCGTCTCGACCGGCAATTCCTGGGTTACATAACCGATAAAAAAGAGACTATAAGAATAGACTTCTTATTAGGAGCATTCAACGAGAACTTACCATCAAGATCTGTTATCGTACCCTGAGTACCGCCCTTGATCTGAATACTGGCACCTGGGACCGACTCCCCGGTTTGATCAACGACTGTACCCCGTACAAGTACTTGGGCTACTGCCACAGAGAAAGAAAATAAGGTTAACAGCATCATACTGAAGCCTCTCTTCCATGAAAAATTTGTTCGGAATCCGGTTTGCATACTATTAGTTTTACATTTTTAATTAGATTTGTCAATGCGCAAAATTAAGTACTGATACCCTAATTTACAGGCCAAAATTATTCAATTATGATACAAAAACATACATATACCAAAGTATATTCGATGTATCTTTGCACAAAAATAACGTAATGCAAGACATTCTACCCATTCACTTCGCTCCATTGCAAGGCTATACGGAGGCTTTTTTACCGTAATGCACACGCTGCCTGTTTCGGTGGTATAGACAGTTATTATACTCCGTTCGTACGACTGGAAAAAAAGACGGTTTCCGGAATAAAGATGTCCGTGAGATCGCTCCGGAAAGTAATCAGGTGCCTCATTTAGTTCCTCAACTCATAGCTCCGTCCATAGAAAAGGCGGAGACAATCTTATCCCTTTTTATAGAAAAAGGATATAAGGAGGCGGATATTAATCTGGGCTGCCCGTTTCCGCTTCTGGCTAAACGGCACAACGGTTCCGGCATTCTGCCTTATCCGGACGAAGTGAAAACATTATTGGGACTGACTCTGAAATATCCGCAAATCAGTTTTTCCGTAAAGATGAGACTGGGCTGGGATAATCCCGACGAATGCCTGCAACTCGCTCCTATATTAAATGACCTGCCGCTACGCCACATCACGATGCATCCCCGTCTGGGAAAACAGCAATATAAAGGGAGTGTAGACCTCAATGGGTTCGACGCTTTCCTGAATGTCTGCCAACATCCGCTCATATATAATGGCGACATTAATTGCCCGGATGACGTTCACCGCATCCGGCAACAATTCCCCGCATTGGCAGGAGTGATGATCGGACGCGGACTGCTCGCAAACCCGGCATTAGCTTTGGAGTATAAGGAAAACCGTACGCTGACACCCGACGAGATGAAAGAGAAACTGCATATCATGCATACTTCCGTCTACAATCAGTACACCGCACAACTGGAAGGAGGCGACGGGCAGCTTCTGAACAAGATGAAAAACGTTTTGGGAATATCTCGCACCGAATGCGGACAGAAAACTAATGAAAGCAATCCATAAAAGCACAAGCCTCAGCAAATATAATCAGGCTATCCAAGCCTTTTTTTTAGTCAACGATAAACTGATTACCAGTTATTTTTGTGTAATTTTGCGCCCGTTTATAAACAAGCACATTATGAAAAAATACATTTTAATCTCGCTTTGCCTGCTAACGGCCGCAGGCAGCTTCGCACAGAACAAGGATTTCAAGTTTAAATTCTATGGGCAGATCCGTACCGACTTCTATTATAATAGTCGTGCTAACGAAGAAACCGTAGACGGATTATTTTATATGTACCCCAAAGATAAGGTACGCGATGAGGACGGAAACGACTTGAACTCAACACCGAACAGCAATTTCTATACCTTGTATTCACGCTTGGGCGTAGATGTGGCCGGTCCGAAACTGGGAACCGCCAAAACTTCCGCCAAAGTAGAAATTGATTTTCGCGGTACAGGTACCTCATACTCGGTAATCCGCCTCCGCCATGCTTATTTGAATCTGGATTGGGGCAAGTCCGCCTTATTGCTGGGACAGACATGGCATCCGCTGTTCGGAAATGTCTCCCCTCAGATTCTGAATCTTTCCGTGGGAGCGCCTTTCCAACCGTTCAGCCGTGCGCCGCAAATCCGCTATCGCTACACTGAAAAAGAACTTCCAACTTACGGAGCTGCCGTATGGCAGTCGCAATATCTGTCAAGGTCCTGCCGGAAAGAGCCAAGAATACATAAAGAAAAAGCTGTATTCCCGAAATCTACATCGGTGCCGATTATAAGAACGGAGGTTTATTGGCTGGTGTAGGAATCGAAATGTTATCATTGAAGCCACGGACAGAAGCTACCGGAGAAAACAATAAGAAATTTCAAGTAGACGAGCGTATCACCACTCTTTCCTATGAAGCTCACGTCAAATATACCAATAAAGACTGGTTTGTCGGAGCAAAAAGTGTTCTGGGTTCCAATCTCACACAGGCTTCCGGTCTGGGCGGATTCGGAGTGAAGTCTGTCAACGAACGTACCGGAGAACAAAAGTACACCCCGATACGCTTTTCCAGTTCTTGGCTGAACGTTGTTTATGGACAGAAATGGAAACCGGGCGTTTTTGTCGGTTATGCTAAAAAACTTGGGGACAAGTGACGAATTATATGCCCCTGATGGAAAAGCACAATTATATGGTACAGGTACAAAATCTCGACCAACTTGTCACTGCCGGAGCAGAACTTACTTATAATGTCCCTCATTGGAAATTCGGTTTAGAATATACGCTAAGCTCTGCATGGTATGGTTCTCTTAATACATCCAGCGGTAAAATCAAAGATACTCATGCCGTATGCAACAACCGCATTGTTGCAGTTGCCATGTTTATGTTCTAATCTCTCCCACTAATTTATTTTAATCATATAGCTGCCACCTGTCACCGATTGCAGTTTAACGTTTTGGTTATAAACGGATAAGGCTGTGACGGCAACAGGTGACAGCATTGTGAAGGCAATTTTGCTGTCACCGGAGCTAAAAGACAACAGAAGTAATAAGATTAAAAGTTTCGCGCCTTGAAACTTTTGGTTTACCCATGCGAAACTATAGTTTCATCAGCTTGAAACTAAAGTTTCAAAGGCTTGGAACCATTGGTTTCTTACCGATGAAACCAAAGTTTCTCTATGGGGAAACTGTAGTTTCAAGCAGGTGGAAAACCATCATAAAACCGTCAATACAAGAATAAAATATGCAGCGGCTTATTCGCTTCTTACCTCCTTAACTCCACTTCAAAACTAGCTCCGTCCTTACAAGTAAAGCAAAGTACAGTCTGCTTTTTATCTGCTGAAACCACTTTACAGAAAGGAGTCTCCTTAATCTTCCAATATCCTTTCACAGTTACCGTCACCGGAATCTCTTTACTTTCGTCATTAATCCACGGACGGGGAATAAATGCTGCGTTCCACTCGTTTTCCGTCTTCATCAAAGGCTTCGTCACTCGGTCCGCGATATAGTGCCAAGTCCGGTTGAGCTACGGTAAGCAACAACTTGTCGGACGATTCTTTACGAATCATCACCAGACAGGAAGTATCCGCACGCTGCAACAAATCACCGGGAAGTAACGTTTGTGGGGTTTCAAAAGTACATAAGAATATAAGTTGTCAGTTAACGACTGCACAATATGAGCATTACGCTCCTGCTTCAAAACCTTATATCCCCGGTTTCTTGGCAAAGGCCTTCATGGCAGATTCAGTTGTCTGCGGCAACACAGCGTATTCATAGCTGCCGTTCTTGGGGGCTTTGCCATGATCGACTACCAATGAGACCCAGTCCCCTTTCGTTTCTTTGCCCGTATCCTGCAAACGGAATACTGCGGGAAGTTCTTCTCAAATCTGGCGGAAACGGGTACATAATAACCGGTATTCAAATGATCGATCCATATCTTACCTTCGCCACGGTAGTCGTTCCAATAATCATGTCCCGCCTTATCCGTTACTGCCAACTGGAAAATCGTTGTTTCCGTCGGGTAAGCGGTATTGGTATTTTCAATATCGGAGCCCAGGCAAACAATCATTCCATCGATGAAATGGAAGGATTTTCGCGCCCGGTGAGAACCGTTATATTTATCATGCTCATGCAGTTTCATTCCAAAATTGCCGTTTTCTCTCTTTTGTGACAATCCGCCGGCAAATGCTTCATCGGAGTAAAGCATTTCTTCCATGCCGGAGAATGTATCTACATTCATGACTTTAGCTTTCAACTGTTCCAACGGAAGATGTATGGAAGTTACACCCGGGATACGGTTCCAATCGAAGCCTTCCTGTTGCCAGCCGCTTGTTGCGGGAGTCACCATTTGCCCCGGAGCAGCCGTCAGAATCTGTAAACTGCCATGCGCCAGATAACGGCCATAAAGGTTATGTCCCAAATAATGTTCCGCCGCCCAAAGATAGCGGGAGTGACCGCGGGCCACCGCCGACCAGTTGCCACGACGCTGAACGGATGCACAGCCATAGCCCAATGACAGATTTCCCTGTGGGTCAGGTTCGGCACGGAATCCTTTCTCCACAAGCCGTTTTTGCCATCTTCCGCTCCTGTGCATTCGATACTTTCGGCATATATTCCGGTTCCTGCCCATCAGCGGAAGTGTCTGAAACAAGACGCAGGTAAGCGGACGCCATTTCCTTGTCAAACTCCGATTTTCCGTCCGGAGTTTCCCGCCATAGCCATCACTGCATAATGCATCGGGACTAATTTCCCCTTTCCATCGGGATGACGGCCGGACATCGACAACGGGAAGTTCAACTTATTACAATAGAAACGCATGGCAAGTAATGCATTTTTCACTGTTTCGTGCGCCAACTCGGATACGGCAAACTCTGTATGATTAAAGAGGTAGATCATATTTGTTGCTCCGTCCAAACCGCCGACAGCATAAGCCGGGTAGTGATTGCGGTGATGAAAAACGCCGCCATCGCTCTTGAACGACCCAAACAATCCGGGAGCCGGACGGCAACCGTAATCAATCCAACGGGAGAAGGATCTCAGATATTGCAGCTTCTCCGGGGTATCTTCCATCATCAGGATACTTGCAATGCGACCGGTAGTTTGCGTGTTAAAGGAATCCATATCAATTCCGTTGCCCTCAGGTTTGGGATACACCTCGTTGGTTATCGCATACCAACGCAATGTCTGTTCGGCTTCCGGCAACTTTCCGGCTTCCCGAAGTACGTCTTTCATCAGGAAATAAGCCAGGTATAACCCGCGAACACTATATCCGTAATGGTGAATATTCCCCCAACAGCTACCATAAGCCACTCCCTGGTCGGTTATATGGTCATACATCGCCAGAAACTTCTGCTTCATTTCTTCCCGGATTTCCGACTTTGCAGCACTATTATTATAGGCTACGGCAATCCGCCGCATCAAATCAAAGTAAGCACGCATTTCTATGCCGAGTTTAGTCAGCATATCTTTATCCCAGTTTGGTATGATCCGTTCATAAGCTTCTGAAGCACGTACCATGTAAATAGGTACTCCCGATACTTGGCCGTTCTTGTAAGTTATCTGATAGAAATCATATTTCTTGCGGATAGTCTCCACTTCCTTGTCCGAGAGCTTGCCTTTTTGTATAATTCATGTCGCGGAAACGTTTCTCCAACAGTTGCATTTCTTCTTTTTTGCTTGTCGCTGACAGGAGTCAATTCGATATCCGGCTTCAAGAAGAGAGTGCTTATAAATAACCAGCCAGTGATTTTTTGTTTCGGGATTAACAAAAGGAACTTGCAGATCGGCCGTCTGTTGACGTGCATCAACTTTAGTAGCCGTAATCAAATGATCGATGAAAAGGCGTCCTTTTGCATTTGGGGCGACAATACGGAGTTCATTCATACCTTCTTCCGGTGTGCCTTGCATATCACGCTCATAACAAACCCATGCGGCACGCCAACCTTTAAAGTTGATTCCGAAAGGGAAGGAGGTGCATTTCGTTTTCCGTCTTTCAAAAATTCAAATTCAATGGTTGCTTTCTGCGGTTCTTCATTGTATATCCACACTATAAATGCCGAAAGATACAAGTCCTTGCCCGTAGGGTCTTTCTTTTCAAACTTCAGGTCTTTCTTGAGTTCCAATACGGCACCGGGATTAAACGCCCATTCCATCGAATGTTTTCCATCTTTATAATGTGTATCGGAGATAGATAATTGAGACCGGGTGGCGGAGTCAATACATTCCGGTACTTGCGGATCTTCAAAAAGAGAACATCCGCTCGTCCGTCACGACTTGCGCATAAAGAAATGCCGGACATAAGAGAGATAGCAGAGTGAATACTCCTAATTTCGTAAAAGCTTGTTTCATCATGGATTTATGGTCTTAGTTAGATTTATTTCTATTAATTCGGTTTTAAAATATCGTCACCTTGAAATCTGTAAACAGCACATGATTCTGTAAAAGGCGCAAACCAAAATGCCCGTCTCCCTCACTGCCGGTAATAGAATAACGGAACAGTTCTTCACCGTTAACGGAATAAGTGGTCACTCCCTTTTGTACACGAATACTAATCTGATACCATTGATTCGGAACAAGTAAATGCGGGGTATCCGTATATTCTCGAAGTAATGGTTTCACTTTTTATCATCCGCTACTCCGTAGTACTTGCCGTTATACCGGCGGAAACGGGTGGTGGAATTATCATTTCCCCCGTATCCAACGTAAAAAAGATCTAATGTATTATAGTTTTTAAAGACACCATTACGCCACTCGCTACGGGCAAAAAAAGATCATCAGGGTTTTTAGGATCATTGGCAGCCCAAAAGCAGTTTAAATCACTCAGGCGGTCATATTTCCCGCCTTTCATCACCATACAAATGCGATAGTTTATCTCATAATCACCCGTCAGGCGTTGCTGATACCACATCGTTAGCCCACCGGGCACGATTAGTTCTACTGTATCCGCACGCTCTATCATCTGCAAGGCACGGATTCATCTTCAATCTTCCACTGTTGCACAGAGGTGTTTTCATGTTGTGCATACAGCATGACACTATTCAAAAAGAAAAAAAGTAATCAGACAGCAGCTTGTAGAGAATCGTTTCATCATCAATGGCATTAGTTTAAAGACATTCTTTTCGGATACAAAGAAACCCCTCTTTTTTCAAAAAGAGGGGTTCAAATTGTACAAAATATCTCAAATAATGTATTGACAGAGAATTTGTATTACCAGTATCTTATCGTTTTTTCAGCATCGGGTTCCAAATACCAGCCTTTGTTGAGTGTACCATTATTCTTTGCCCATTCGCTAAACTTCGGGTATGCTTCTTCGAAAGCTTTATGCTCAACAGCATGTCTTGTGCCGGCAGGAACTTTGATACCCCAGACAAAAACCGTTCTTATTGCAATAGGGGATATTTTCATTGATAGCCTCATCGCCCATTACAAGCGCTGCATCTTTTGCATAACTTTCTTTATAAGCAGAAGTCGGCTGACATCCTCTCATGTGTATTTCTTTTCCCTCATGAGTATAAATGAAGAAGTTCTGTCTCTGAGTATCCAGGATAAGATCTCTGAACACTTTAAGCTGAGCAGTCCTATCCGCTCCTTCCAAATTATCCTTACCGATCAATCGAACCTCTGCACGCAACATAGGCAATCCTTCACGTACTTTTCCCGGCGTTGTCTGGAACAAATCGTCATTGTTATCTTTTAAACTACTCAGGCCGTCCCAATGTGATAACCGTTCCTTCAGTCGGTTTTGTATCTACATCCAATTTAGCAAATCGGCTTACAGTTGCTACATCACTGTCCCATCTCCAACCTGAAGCACTAACTGACACACTAGGTTGTGCAGAAAGTTCTACGCCGTTCCCCAAGTCTCTCATTGTTCCCTGACCACCTTTCAACACCAGTTTTGCAGTAATCCGGTCAATATACTTGTTATCCAAGTTTTCTAATATAACGCCCAATCTGGTCGGGTATGTTCCTCCTACGGCGCGGACATCCAAAGTAAGCAGCAACTCTTCTTTACTACCTTGCTTTGCCATTTGTTCTTCGTCCTGACATTCAGTTACCTTCATGTCATATTCAAAAACAACATCGTTGAAATCCTTGTCATACCAGGTCGATTGTTTAGGCCAGCCGTCTTCAAACATAGCGACACCCGTACTGTGATAGAAAAGATAGCCTGCATCCGTCTCGTCTGTCGGTTTCACCGCATCTTCTGGAAGCGAAAGCTTAACCGCTGCTATACGGCTAGTCTCATAAGCAAAATCACCGGTCGGATAAGTTTCACTACGAGTGGCAGGAGATAAAGTAAAAAGCAGTCTTTTTTTCACTGCGCCCGATACTGTGTTGTACTCCATATATACCTTTTCAGTATGAATAGGGACATTCAAGGTAATTGTACGCGGAGCCCCCTTTACAAGTATATTGCCTGCGAGCAGGTGCTCTCAGAACCCTTTTCATCAGCATACACTTTAACCAAAGGAGAACTTGCTGCCGGTTCTGTCCCCGTCCCTTCTTTTCCATTCCCAAACTCTGTGTCGGAGCAAGAAGAAGCCACGACTAATGTCCCCACAAGGACATAAATTAACTTTTTAATCTTCATCATTATTCCAGTTTTTAAATTATTGTTTGTTTTTGTTTCCCACGAAACCATAGCTTTTCGCAAGCGTAAATAAGGCCCCATTTGTTAACTTATCAAAAATATATTTAACGCTTTATAGCTCATCTTTTTGCTCATCTCACTAACTTTTTCTTGCCTTTTCACCGAAGATTATCCGGAAGTCTCGAAATATACTCCTTAGTGCCTGTTCACGGGCAATGGATAATATATACAACTTATTTGTTATCTTTGCGAGTAACAGAACATTCAATACAACAAATATAACGTATTTGTTTGAAATATACAAGTTTTCAACTAAATATCTTGAGGGGAAATGGATCAAGTATTGTACGGTATAGATTATATAGAATATTATTTCTATTGGATATATTATAAGTTTATTGGCTATCCTTTAATTATAAGAATATGCTCAATCGCTGTAATGTTTCTGTATCATTATGTACCTACTTCTTGTTATTTCATATCACATACGGCATATTCAAGAGAAGGAAAAAAAGAAGAAATATAATAAGGCATTTCGATAAGTATTATGAAGAAATGAAATCTATCTCACTAGACCCGAATGCACTGCCGGAAGAAGAAATAGCCGACAGATTGAAATATGATACGAGAAAACGGCCCAGACCCAACGAACTGCGTATCATCACCCAACTGCTGACAGAAATCAAGAGTGTGCATGAAGATGAGATCAATGAACTAAACTATCAAACGATTCAAACCGTATTCCAAATCACACGTTTCCTTGAACGCGAACTTCAATTCGGTTCCAAAAGATCAAAGATACAAGCATTGAAACTTATTCAGTCTATCAACGGATACGCTTCCGAGGCTGTATTGGTACGTTTCCTCTATCACCGCGAATTAGAGTTGAGGAACTCGGCACGCTATACTTATATGTGGTTAAGCCAGGGTGACCCGTTCCGCTTCTTCGACGAAGACATCGGCATGAAGTTAAGGCAATGGGACATGATGGAGTTACACGCTATCTTGGAGCACCGTAAGAAAGTGGGATATAACACACCCACCTTCATTAAATGGGTGAATACTTCAGCTGAAGAAAACGTTAAGATATTCTTTATCAACGAAATCCGGCTATATAATGAAACCGAAAGTGCCCCTATCTTAGCCAAACAGATTAATGCACGTTCCACAGATATCCGTGGAGAAGCCATTAAAAACACTGGGCAAATTAAAATACAAGGAAATTGAACCTAAACTGATAGAAATGTATCATGTACAACCGGAAGAGGTCAAACGAAATATAATCGAAGCTATCTCAGACCTAAAGACCGACAAAGCCTTGGGATTTCTTTACAATGCATACGATGAAGCTGATAACTGGGGAACGAAACGAGCTATCCTCAAAGCCCTCTATGCATATAGCGCCATGGGACGGAAAACATTCGATCAATTGGAAAGAAAAGCAGATTCCCACACAGCTATATTGTTTGCCCACACCAAGCATCCGTTAATCAACCAGTTAAGCTAGAGAACATGAGAGATATAATATTTACATTCTTCAATTATTTCGTATTCTTTTATACGAGCATGCTGGCGATATTCTTCGTCACATTCGCCTTCCTCTCCTTTCATTTCTCTAAAACGGAGAAAGGATTACTATGTGGAAAGCTATATGCGGAAAACAATCAAGGAATCCCCCTATACACCGGGCATTTCGGTAATTGCTCCTGCCTTCAACGAGGAGAAAACCATTATCGACAATGTAAGTTCCATGCTTGCACTGGAGTATCCGCTATTTGAAGTAATTATCGTGAATGACGGAAGTACGGACAGTACGTTGCAGAAAATGATAGAGTACTATGAACTGGTAGAAGTGCCCTATGCTTATATCGAGCGAATCAAAACCAAGCCTTTCAAAAGACTTTTAAAATCAACCAATTCTCAATATAGCCGCCTTATCGTTGTTGACAAAGAAAATGGAGGAACCAAAGCGGATGCATCCAATGCGGGTATCAACGTTGCTTCTCATCCTTATTTTATCTGCACGGATGTGGATTGCATATTGGAAAAGTATGCTCTTTACCGTTGTATCTCTCCCATTATTTCCTCAGATAAACAGGTTATCGCCGTCAGCGGTACGATGCTCATGGCCAATGGATGTGAGGTAAAAGACGGCCAGATCATAGTGGTTAGAACTCCCCGTACACCGATCCCGCTTTCTCCAGAATCTGGAATATATGCGCTCTTACCTGATTGGAAAAATGGGCTGGTCCGCTATCAACGGAATGCCGAATGTTTCCGGTGGATTCGGACTTTTTGACCGTACGTGGCCATTGCCGCCGGAGGATACGACTGCTACCTCTTTTGCCGAAGACATGGACCTCATCACACGTATGGTAGGATATATGTGTGACTTCTCCCGCCCTTATAAGATTGTACAAATTCCCGATACTTGTTGCTGGACGGAAGGACCTCCTAACCTGGCAATGCTCTACCGCCAACGTACCCGCTGGGCACGCGGACTGTTCCAAACGCTCAGTATCCACCACAAGATGATTTTCAAAAAAGACGTATAAACAAATGGGTATGTTGACATTGCCTTATATGTTCGTTTTCGAGTTTCTAGCGCCCATCATCGAGCTCGTCGGTTTTATAGTATTCCTCTATCTGGCCTTTACGGGAGCCGTCAACTGGAACACGGCCTGGATGATCTATCTGACAATCTACACGTTCTGCCAGTTCCTTTCCATCGTTGTTATTACCTACGACTATTACGTCGGAATGCTTATATAAAAGAGGATATGAGTATCTGTGGATTATCATCGCCTCCATATTGGAACCTATTTTCTATCATCCGATCATCACTTTCTGCTCATTGAGAGGATATCTAAGTTATTTGACCAACAGAGACTTCAAATGGAAGAAAATGGAACGTAAGGGATTCAAGCAAGAAAGAAGAAAGTGCAGACGGTATGATATAACGGCAATGAAGCCCGAACCTGCTACGATTTAAACAAGAAAGAAAGATTAAAGACAAGATAGAATGAACAGAGAGTTTCTCCATAAAATCACCCTATTAGGCTGTCTGCTTTTGCTGATTACCTCATCAGTAGGTAGCGACAAAGGATTCCAGACGCCGGAGCAATATGCCCAGATTGTACAAGAGCATTTTGCGAATGAAGAATGGGATGCGGGGAAAGCATTGCTGGACGAAGGACTTCAGAAATATCCCGGAGTCTCCGATCTGCAATGGCTCATGGGTAAATACTGGTTTCACGAAAAGAACTATGACGAGTCACGCTATCATCTTGTCAAGGCAATTGAGGATAATTATAACAATGTCAATGCCAAGCATCTGCTGGTAGACGTAGAAGATATTACTGAGAACTATTCCAGCGCTATCTGTTACGTTAACGAACTTCTGGAAGTGAACCCATATTGGAGAGGTTTATGGCGAAGAAAGATTGAACTATACCGCAAGCAGAACAACGATGTGGAAGCAGATCGTCTGTTGAAACGAATCAATCAGATTTACCCGAACGATACCATTCTAAGGAAGGATTATATCTACAGCATGGGGTAGGCTACCAGCAAATGAAAAAAGGCGGTAACCGGAAAGAAGCGATCGAGAGACTGACGGAGCTAATCAAAGTATCTCCTCAAAACGAAGAATATTACCTGGACATTATCAATCTGCACCTGCAGGAAGGGTAACCGGGAAGCCGCTTTAGGCTGGTCTTCCAACGGTTTGGCTGCCATACCGGGAAGCGGTGCGCTTATCGTCAAAAGGGCCGAGTATCCTTAGTGAATTGGCACGTTATCCGGAGCTCTGGTGTTTATACGCGAGCAAATGAGAAAATACGGCAGTCCTGCCATACGGCGTATGTACAACGACTTGCTAATGGAAGCGGCGCGGGCAGAAAGCAGCGCGACCCTTATGTACTATATGGCATGGCTTACGAAGGAGGTAATAAGAACAAAGAAGCATTAGACTACCTGCTCAATACTTCCGTCACTCGAGGATATACCGATGATGCGCTTTTCTATATCAGGGAAGCCAAGAAGCAATATGGCAACACGGATAAGGGAATTCTGTACAAGGAGTATATGCTTTACCGGCAAATGAACGAGGATGATCTCGCCTATTCTACGCTGAAGAAGATGTATGAGATGTATCCTGACGATTACGATATCACGCTGGCCATGAGTGCACAGCACATGAAGAAAAGCTGAAAGACTTATGGAACTCGGCCTGTATTCGGAAGCATTGCCTCACGTACTGTTCGTTTCCCAAAAGCATATCGACAACGAAGTAAACGGTGCCGCATGGGAAAAAGCACTGAGTTGCTATATCAATATGAAGCGTTACAACGAAGCACTTGCCACATTGGACACCATCACACTTCACTTCCCCGATTACGAAAACGGCACGTTGAAAAGGGCCTTTATTCTCGATAAAATGGACAAAACCGAAGAAGCACTGCAACTATACCAGTCTGCTATCGAGCAGAGCGACGAGGATATGCGTATCTTCTACGTGATAGGATACGAGGAACTGGCAATTCCTTACATCAAAAAGTGCATGGAAGCCGGAGCTACGAAGAAAGCATACGAAGAAGCCGTCAAACTCGTCAGCCTGAATCCATCGAGCGATCTCGGATTACGGTATGCCATCAACTCGTCCGGTTTACTCGGAAAATACGATGAATTCGAGAAATATACGGCTCAAGGGATCAATTATTATCCTGAAGAACCGTTCTATCAGGCAAAGAGGGCTACTGTCCTTGAGCGTGACAAGAGATACGAAGCCTTCTTTGGAATTCCTGAAACCGATACTCAATAAATACCCGAGTAACAAAGAGATTATAGGCGCATTCTCACAAAGCAGTGAATATCGTGCCCTGCAACTGACAAAGGCGAAAAAGAACCGGAAAAGGCTCTCGCTGTTCTTGATACAGCCTTTGCTTTACGACAGTCAGAACAAATCATTGAAGTACACCAAGGGGAGTGGTATATGAAGCCAACCGTCAAGCGGATTCAGCCTATTATTACCAAAAGTACTACGAGCCATCCATCATGGAATATCGCTCTTTCCAACGACACTTATCGGTAAATTTTTAGGAAGCATGATGCTCAAGAATGAGATTGCTTTGACCTACCTGCGTGCACGCTACGGAGAAGAAGACATCATTACCTCCGTTGCCACCGCTGAATACACCCGAAAAAGGCCAGAAGAACAGCTATACAGGACGTCTCAACTATGCAGGACGAAGCGGCTCGGCAAGCGACAGCATGGAGGCGGAGGAACAGACGCCGGGCGGAGTCGGCATTCAGGTACAAAGCGAAGTGGACGCATCACTTCTCACCGAAATGGAGCCTCACTACCAATGCCGCTTTTGCCACCAAATACTTCCCGGACATTACCGCCGATGTTGCCGTGCGCCATTATCTCAAGAATGACTGGGAAATAGGAGCACATGTGGGATACAGACGTGTAGCTGCCTATACGAAAGCGTTATGAATGGAACGATGAATTCTTTGCAGGCGGCACCGGAGGTAATGGCTATCTGTTTACGGGTTGGAATGAATCAAAGACTAACCTACTCACTGTAGGCGGAGAATTAGCCAAGACCATTGAAGTGGTTCGTCTCAACACGAAGATCGATATGCATTTCTTCAACTCTAACTTCTATTACAATGCGCAGATTGGCGCCAAATACTTCCCGGCGAGCGATACAAAAGACAAATATCAACGCCATGGCAAGCATCGGATCGGCACCGGAAACGGTACCGTACTGGACTATGCGCTGCCCGGCTCTTTCTCTCACACCAATACCATGGTGGGATTGGGAGGTCAGTATATGGTCAGTCCCAACATTACCATAGGCTTGATGGGCACTTGGAACACCTATTATAACCAAACCAATACGGTGCGAGGGACAAGTCCGTCCAACCAGATAGAATCCATATCGACACGCTATAAAAACTTATATAACATCTATGCACAAGTTTATATTTCATTCTGATACGCTTGCCCTGTATTGGCAGGAATGATATGTATTTGCTGCCTTTTATCCGGCTGCCGTATGCAGGCACGCACGGAGATGTTCCCATCTAAAGAAAGGGTATCTCGTCACCATTGGTGAGGATCCGACCGACAGAGACACCCGGTGGGCGAAATACCTGTACGAACATCTCAAGAAGCGTGCAAACGACGATGAAATAGTAGCTTTTGGCGTTTCGAAATGGACATGTGGCGCATCATCATACAGATAGACCCAACATTGCAGAGAGGATTCAAAGTAGCCTGCAAAGGCTCTGATATCAGACTGACCGCAAGTGACGACAAACAAATGTTATGGCTGCAATACCAACTGATAAAGAAGATCAGCAAAGAAGACCCGCGTATAGACGGTTCGGATCTTCCTCCCGCCCCTTATCAATCTCAACGATACTTGCGGAGCTTTTTTGCATTTGACTATCAAAGTATTTATTCTCCATACTGGGCCTGAACGCCCGATCATACAGGCGTTATCGGCCTGAACAACTTTGATGACAGCTGGGGAATATGGGGACACAACCTGCGAAAAGTCTTGGGAAAAGATGCAGAGAAAGTATATGCCACCATTCACGGGAAGACAGATGACTCACAACTGTGTTTTTCTCTTCCGAGGATATGTATCGCCAGATAGAAAGTTACATCGTAGATAACTTCGGTGAAAAGGGGAATTTCCGTTTTGTCATTGCTCCGGATGATACTCCGTACGCCTGTACTTGCGCCAGTTGCACAGCGATGGGAAATACGGAGAAGAACGCAACACCCGCCGTTACGGAACTGATCCTCCGCCTGTCGCAGCGTTTTCCCAAACACACGTTCTTTACGACTTCCTACCTGACTACGCAACAAGTCACAGACAAGCAGGCTCCCGCCTAACGTCGGGGTAATTGTCAGCGCTATCGACTACCCGCTCCGCCGGACAGACGGCAAGGACGAGCAAGACAAGAAATTTGCGGAACAACTCGACAACTGGAAGAAAGTAACGAACAACATCTATATATGGGACTATATCAACAACTTCGACGACTACCTCACTCCTTTCCCCATATTAAAGATAGCCCAGCAAAGACTCCAACTTTTCAAACAACACGGAGCCAGCGGCATATTTTTCAACGGAAGCGGTTACAGCTATTCTTCCTTCGATGAAATGAGGACTTTTTGTATTATCAGCCCTTCTTATCAACCCGGAGCCTTCCGGTTGATGAGTTAATTAAAAGCTATTTCAATCAGGAATACCCGGTATCCAAAAAAATGGCTGTACGATTACTACACAGAGCTAGAAAACAACGCCCAATCCGGAAAGCGGCTCGGACTTTACGCCGGTATCAGAGAATCGGAAAAAGGATTCCTCTATCCGGAGAAGTTTATCAAATTCTATGATGAAATGGGAGATTTTGTATCCGAAGCAAAAAGGGAAAGAGCGCAAAAAGCTCTGCACGAGCCTCCAGACCGCCTTTGTCTTTCACGCGCATGGAATTAGCACGTGACCACAGTTTCGACGCTTACGGATATGCCAAGCGGAATGGAAAGGATATTCAACCGCTTCCCCAAAGCTCGTAAATGGGTCACCCAGGCTCAAAGAGCATCAAGCATTTGCCGGAATGGGATATTATAATGAGTCGAAACTTATGAGATTGACTATTATATAAAGGAATGGGAACAATATATACTTGCTTCCGACATAAAAGAAAAGTTTGTTTCTGGGAATGCATCCTTCCGCAACCCCTAAACTAAATAAAAATGATTCAAAAGAAACTGACCGATGGCACTCACGGTTTACCCGGAGACTATCATTGCGGTTGGGTTATCATTCCGGGAGAAGAATGTACCATCAACCTGCCGGTTAAAGGACTCAATGCATCAGGAACATTCTATATCAGTTTTTTGAATCTTCCCCGCCATCGCATCTATGCTCCACAGCAAGTTCAACTGTTGAAAGACGGAGTAGCCTATAAAACAATAGACCTGAAACCGGAAGACTCCCCAGAAAAAGGAGAAATGATGAAAGCCACCGTTCCGGCAGACTTGAACGGAACAGAACAATTAAGCATAAAAATCAGTTGGTTTAAAGAAGCCGGGAACGCAAATGGGTATCGATGAAATTGCATTCATCCCTTAAATGCTGAAAAAGTGATATAACAAAAATAAATGGCAACAATGAATAAATCTATATTCTATATTTTACTACTGACGGCACTTCCGCTCTACTTTACAGGGTGCAGAAAGGAAGTACGTCCCACCAGCATGACGATAAAAGATTCCGTCAGGCACTATTATCCTATCAAACAAGGGCAACAACTAGATATCATGTTCACAATCACCAACACCGGTGACGCTCCTCTGGTCATTTCCGATATCCAGCCTTCTTGTGGCTGTATCATTCTGGATAAAAGTTCACATATCATCATTCCGGAAGAGGGTATCAGACAATTCAAGGCAACCTACAACAGCATGAAGAATGTAGGCGAAGTGGTTCACCGCATCCGGATTTTCGGCAATATGCTCCCCCGACGGGAGAGCCGAACTTAAATTTGATGTTAACGTAGTCCCCGATGCAGACTTTATACACGTGATTATGAAGAACTCTATCAAGAGTTCAACACCAAAAAATGGTATTGTCAGAGAGATGGTGGATGGAAAAAGAATCTGAACTGGGATATTATGTCGGAGAACCGTAATCGATATCATGTATCAAGTATCAAATATTAAGTATTAACATCAAATGACTGGCTAATACTCAACACTTGATACTTAATACTTATTTCTCCTTTCTAAGGATGTATTTCTTTGAATGCGGCATTTTCTTCTTTCACATTCTGAATAGTCTGCTTTTAACTCTCCAATCGGCAAGTCATATCCATACCAACCTGTATAGCAATCTACCACATACCATTTCCGTCCGACTGCAACTCGAACTCGACACGCAAATCAACCTCGGATTCTTCATAGCCTGCCTCAAAGATTTTATGCTTCGGTTCATTCAACGTAAACTTGGAAACATAAATACCTCCCTCTTCCTGGGTGATACGTTCTTCCTTCATGGTTTCGCTATCCAGCAACTACGCCCACTTTTCCCGAGTGAAAGGGAATGTTTTCTCGGTTTCTCCGTCATCTGCCAACAAAGTGATCGGAGTCTTTAATGGGAACTTGATACGAGTATACTGGAAGGCTGCACTGGAAGTAAATTTATCCAGAAAGGATTTGAAATCTTCACCGTCTTGTGTAGTCAGTTCACTATCGGCTTTTGCCTTGGAACTATTACCGCAGGAGATAAACGAAACACCTGCGAGCAGCATCATAGCCAGCAAGCAGCATACAAACTTTTTAGCTCTCATAACACTATATAAATTAATAGTTTAATTGACGGCGCAAAGATAGTAACAAGTTTGGTTTTTGCAATACTTTTATACATTAAAATTGGTTCAAATCAAGGCACAAAAGAAACTTCGTTATTACGTTCTAAATAAAAGATTTTAAAGAAATATCCGATTCCATTCGTCTACGGTCAAATAATGTACGTTTTCATCCTACTAATGTACCATTTACTCATACCTAAATACTTATTTTCTCCTCACCTTTGTAACAACATACAAACAAAGAATACACTTTAACATTATAATACTATGAAAAACAATTTACACCGTATTTTTACTTCTCTTGTTACTCAGTTGTACTTCATCCAGTGAAAAACTAGCATGGGAAATAGCAAACAATTCTCAAACAAATAAAAAGGAACTTACTCGCTTTTTTTAGAACATTATAAAACAAATAAGGACAAAGATAAATATAAAAGTTTGCTGCTTGCTTTCTGATAGAAAATATGCCTAACAAATATTCCATCAATGGCAAAAGAACAGAAAATATATGATATTGATATAGTAAAAAGTGCTGACTCTCTCATAAAATCACTAGAGCATTCATTCTTTTTAAAAGAAAAGAGTCCTTATTTGAAAAATTATACATTCGAACAGTTCTGCGAATACATCTTACCATACAGAGTCGCTGATGAATCATTACAATATTATTGGAAATGGGACTGTAGTAGAAAATTTGAGAAACAATGTACCAACGATATTATTCAAACAGCACAGAATATAAATGCTCAAATTAAAATAGAGCTATCTCCCGAATTTTACAAAGATACATTAAAATCATATTCATCAATAATAAAGACAGGATATGGTAAATGTGATGATAGAACAGCATTAGTTACTATGCCTTACGGTCAGTAGGAATTCCTGCCGCATTTGAATTTGTACCTTATTGGGGAAGCAATAACAATGGACATTCTTTTGTTTCAATTATATTACCAGACAATAAAATATATCCATTACAAAACACAGACAAACAAGCAAACGGAGATTATTACCTATCACGTAAAACTCCTAAAATATATCGTAAGATGTATTCAATACAAGATTTAGCCAAACACATCGACAATATTCCCGAATTATTTCGTCACAATGACCTACTGGATGTTACAAAATTGCACAACATCGGCTCTTGTGATGTTACAGTCTCGACTAATATAAATAAAGAAAAAGAAAATTTTTTATCTGTATTTTCCCCTTAAAAAAAGATGGGTACCTGTTGCTTTTTCCTCTTCTCAAACATTCCATCACATTGGGACTGGAAATATATACAATGTTGATCGTAATAAGGAAGCTATTGATTTAGGTGATGGCATAGTTTATCTCCCAACTCACTGGGTAAATGAAGAGGCCATTCCAATAGGCAGCCCAATAATAGTATCGGAGGATTCAGTAAGGGAAATAAAACCAGACACTAAACATCTTGAAAGAGTAGTATGTAAACGCAAATTCCCTTTGAATATGCGAATTGTTGATTTCTCAAAATTGATGATTATGGGAGTTTTTGAAGGGGCAAATAAAGCAGACTTTTCTGATGCAACGGAACTTTATAAAATAACAAAAACTCCGGAAAGCAAAATGCAAAAGATAGAAATATCTGCAGAGAAAGCCTATCGTTACATACGTTATAGAAAACCAAAAAAGGGACCTTTAGTATCGCAGAATTTTGTTTATATCAATCTGATGAAAAGCTTCTACCATTCCACCCTATAGCTTGTGATGCTATATACGAAGACAGTACTATGCTTAATATTTTCGATGGACAACCACTTACCTATTATCAAGTGAGTGGTGGCATAGACTTATGGGTTGGTGTGGATTTATATAAACCTGTGAAGATTTCAAAAATTGGATTTGCTCCACGTAATGACGATAATGCAATAGTTTCAACAGACACTTATGAACTGTTTTATTGGCAGGATCAATGGATAAGTTTGGCCGGAAACGACCAATAGGTGATAGTGTCGTTTATGATAACGTACCTCAAAAAGCTCTGTTATGGTTGCGCAATTTGACTAAAGCTACCGTGAAGAACGTCCATTCACTTATGAAAATGGGAAACAGATATGGTGGTAAAATTATTTCTAACTATTAAATAATAAAATTATGAAAAAAATTACTTTGTTTTTGTCCTTACTTTTTAATAGGAAGTGTGGGCTTTTTCACAAATTATTCCGGGCGTAAACATCGGTAAACGCAAAGGAATATATGATGAGAACGTATAAAATCAATAGTCAAAAGGCAGATGAATACGAACAAATTCTATTCTCCTTACAGAAAGAGAATGACCAGCTAAAGAATCGGAAAATTAGCTCTACTCAATTTAAAAAGCGGAACAAAAAGCTTTTATAAAAAAATATGGTACAATAATCAGCCAAGCATTTTCTGGAGGAAAACATAAAAATGGAGCTCTTGTACCCAAGAAATGGAACGTTACCAAATACTAAGTGAAAACAAATTTATTCCATATGAAAAAATGCGTGCTTTGTATAAAGGCCGAATCGGAATGGGTCAAAGAACGAGATAAAATGCATAAAGATACTGGAGAAGCATGGGAAAAATATGAAAATAGTGATACTATGGTATCCGAGCTAAATATTAAAATAAAACAAATATTAGGAACTGAAAATGGGACTTGGTATATCGAATATAAAGAGACTGTTCTTCAGAGCACTTGACAATATGGACAAATATGGAGTTACATACAAAGATGCCTTTACCATAGCAAAAATAGAAGATACGTATAAACAAAAACGTGCAAACATACTCAATAGCAATAAAAAAAATGCCGAAAGGGAAGTGGAACTGATGGCTATTGATGATGAGATGGCAAAAAAAAAAATAGCAAAGACTGTTCCGTCTGTTTCTGTAAAGTGGAAAAAAGTAAATAATGCAGCATTAGATCATACTTTTGAAATCAAGATATGGGCTAAATCAGGAGCAAATAAACAAATTCAAGACAGCTTATAATAAGTATGCAATTGAAGAATATAAGATTCTCAATCAGAAAAAACTGTCTGATAGCGATAAATACGACCAACTCTCCCAATTAGGTGAAACCTTCTGTAAGACAGTAAATCCTTTATTCAAGGTTGATAATTATAAAAAAATGGTATGGTTGGTGGAAATACGATTTTGAAAGAAAAATGAAAAGAAAAGGATTAAAATGATTATTTTATGAAAAAAATCAACTTATATTTATACTGTTTTATGTGTAATTGCAATTGTCATTAGTATAGTAAATTGCAAAGATGAAGATTTGCTAGAATCAGGTTTACAGACTGACATGAAAGATTTTAGTTTGCAAGAAGCTAAAAACTTTTTTCAAACTCAAGCTCATGCTAATTTAACATTAAGTCGTTCATTGGATAACAAAAGGAATAAAACAGTTTCCCCGGTGATTTCGTACCTAACTGGGATGCAGCAGTCAGTTCTACCAACAACGGACTCGCTTGCTATGATATTCCTATAACTCCGACTTATCACTTTAAAGCAATTTATGTAGATGAAAGAAATGGCAAGCCTTCTGCAGGAAAAGTCAATGTATATCAGAAACTAGTGATAGTAAAAGATGTAAAGAGCAATAGAATGGATCAATACATCTTAACTTTGATACCCTCCAAATTATATGATAGTAGAAATGGTGCACAAACTTGTAACAACTTTATAAATTGTGCAGACAAGGGTGGTTTTACACAGGAGTAGCATTATATTCCTGTGTATATTCACAAGTTACAAGCTCGTATAAGTACTTTTAAGAACGGAGTAAAAAACGAGAGGGGTATTTCTATTAAATGCTTCAGGAAAACTAATTTATCAGATAAGTATGAGCAGGCTCGCGCATTAGCATCTACTGTATATATTCAAAAGAAAAAAAGATGGTCTTAACGCGTGGAGAAGATGACTATAACTACGATTATGATTATGGTAATGAAGATGATTACACTTATATTGGTGAGACACTTGAAGAAGTCATAATTACCCAGAATCAAATAATAATGAAACAAGTGGCGGAAACGATGAATGGGAAATCATAGCACCTCCCGATAGTGGAACAATAGACCCCGAACCGACAGAACCGGAATCGACGAGTACGGAAGATGATACTGTGACAGAAAATAATAATGGTGACCAGAATTCTGATGAAAAATCTATTCCTTTATCTACAGCTGAAAAAAAAGCAGTAAAAATAGCCTTTTAATCCAACTAGAAAAGTTTTTAAGAATATTGATCGAACGAAATACACAATTGAAAAACAAAACTATTGTCGTTCAACTGCACGTACAAGCAAGGATGGAGTTCTTCAACTATGTCAATTATTTTTTAGCTCAGATAATTTAACAGAAATAGATAGAATAGCCACAATATGGCATGAGATGTACCATATTGACCATAAGCATTATGGAAAACTTGAAATGACTATTCTCGAAAAAACAATTGTCCTAAATCCTCCACCATATATTGAAAAAGATATTGAATGAAAGATTAGATATAATGTATGGCAAATATATAATGACTCCCGAAACAAGAGAAAGTTTGCTGATTTTAAGCAAGAATTAATCATTGATCGCTATGGAACAATAGAATATTATAAAAATGAATTAGAGACGCATAAAGCAGAACGCGAAAAAACTTTCCAGAGGTATCACATTATTATGAGAATGAAAGAACTTGGTTAGAATGGACTTATGAACAACTTCTAATAATTGCTACAGAACAAT
>VOFJ01000530.1_pt1 | contig 41794 bp, 64 predicted proteins | sample 5384081 | NCBI WGS metagenome assembly VOFJ01 (sample SAMN12384729, study PRJNA508395) | human gut metagenome | isolation source: healthy gut I | host: Homo sapiens
TCATTGTGCTTCGTTCAGTTACGTATTGCTGGTTTCAAAAGTTTGCGTAGCACCTGTAGTGTTTGGCAATGATACTGTCTGGCGATTGCTCCCCGCAGTTGTATCGAATTTCGAAGCATACTCCAAAGCGTAACAACCATCTTCAAACGAATCTCCTCGATTCTGTTTTCCATAATCACAGTTTTAGGAGCTGCACCCTCGTTCCATTTACATACCACTCAGCACCTTGTACTGAATCTTCAAAGTCTGGTTCTTTTTAGCTTAACTTTTCGTTATGTCTACATTCATTCTTACCACCCCATGAGTTATAAAGCTGGATACGCAAACGATCAGGATTTCCATCACCAAAGATGATTTCAACTTACTGTTGTCCACTTTGATTTCGGTAGTCTCTGTCCCGCCGCTAATCTTCTTATAGAGCAGATTAGCTACAAGATAAGAATTCACTCACGCCATTCTCATCTTTTGATTCGGGAACACCCAATAACTAGTGTCTCACCAGCCTCCATGGCAAGTACCGTAAAATCTTTTGCTTGTAACAGCAACCGTACGCTGATCGCTGGAAGCGGTAAGAAGGGCATTTCGCTATCGAAGGTTATTACGCCCTTTGCAACGCTTACCTTACCACTGGCTTCACCGAATTCATAATTATAAGAGCCATCGGAAGCCTTGGCTTAGGATAAGTTCAAAATCTTCCACCTCATCACCGGCAGCAGGAGCCCATGAGTCGTTGTACACACCTCCGTTACACTTTTCCCATTTCTGTACGTTAGGAGAACCGTTCCACCACAACCAATCGTAAGGTGCTTCGGTATCAAAGGTTAAATGTCATCTGGTTACCGACATAAGTCACACCGTTGATTTCGGTCGTGAAGAGGTCATCAAGAAGATTATCGAATGTGGGAAGCACGGGGGCTACTTTCTCAATCTCTCCACTATCTTCTTTTGGGAATGCATTCACCCTTGGTTTCAATCACTTCTTCAGAAACAAAGTTCCATACAATATACCAGTTACCTTCGGAATTGGTACGTTTAGTTACTAATTGCAATATATACGGAGTAAGTTCTATTATCTGTATATCTTGCGTGTATTAGCTTTACACATATCATCGGCATTCACGTTGTGCATGGAGTAGCAATCGGTGAACGAGATGGTAGGTTTAGTCTTTTCAGTAAGGTTCATATTGAACTTGCCTTTCATATTTGCACCTGTGCTTGAGCCTTTTCTCCGGATTCACCACGGTACATAGTAGCCACACAGCCGTTGACGGCATCCATGCTGAAAGTCATATATGAGTCCATGTAAGGATCTGTTGCAGGGATAAGCCAGCTTTGAAAAATCCGGATCCCAGTTGTTTTCCAATTTCCGGTGGCCGAAGACGATGTCTCTTTGTAGACTCTGTTAGATCCACATCATCCTGAGTATAGCTTAAGCACTGTCACCATCAGGATCGTAAGGAGACAAATACATCATTAGGCCCCGAACACTGACCGATACCATAGTTCGCATCGCAAGGATACCATTTCTTACTAACCCCTTCAGCCAATGTCTCCAGCATCAGGCAGAGCATCACCCGACTTAAAGTTCTTATCGGACAGCTTGGGAACCATTTCTCATCTTCCAACAACGAGAAATCGTTTTGTGCTAAACTGAAAGTATAGGGTTCGCCATACGACACCACCGGGCGTCTCTACGCCGAAAGTCACCTCATACGAACCTGCAAAAGGCAATTCAATGGCAAGTTCACTTTCCTGCGAACGTCCCTGAGGAGTAACCCACAACGGAGTACAACCGGTGATATTTGATTTGAGGCGTACTTGATTTGTGCGATAGTCACAGTGTAGGCAATACCTTCTGCCAAGTCATCAGATACACATAGGTCTTCTTACCCATATCATACTCATCAGGTGGGTGAACAGGCCGACAACATCAGCACCAAGCCTGCAATGAGCGTGCCTATATGGCATAATGATTCAATTTTCATATCTTATTATTTTTAATGTTTTTCCTTGATAAACCTAAGCCTTCATGGATTTACCAACCGGCATTTTGAGTAAGCACATTACCCGAAAGGGTGATTTGTGTATTAGGAATCTGCATCAAACCAACTTTTCTTCGAAGTGAAGTTACTTTTCGGAGAACGAAGTGGTGCCTCATTTCCGCCATTTGTCACCTTGGCACCATTTTGTGCGGCAGTAATGATACGTGCAGCGTATGCACCATCCTTCTCGCGCGCATCGGGTCGTAGTGAACACCCTCGAAAGCCAGTTCAATAGCACGTTCTTTACGGATGTTTTCAATACTGTAAGCTGCCAGTGTTTCACCTTAAGGATATACACGCTGGTGAACCCTGATTCAATCCGTCGGCATTGCCATTGAGCTCGGAATGCATCAGCAATACATCAGCATAGCGCATGATAGTGTAATCTTTGATAGTAAGTAACATTCTGATGCTGTTCACCCAACTTAAATCTACTTTGACGTATACCAGCAAACACATCGGCGCATACTTGGGTACATAATAACCGGTATATTCATAATGAATCGGTAATGTCAGCATCAAAACCGGCCTCACTACAACTCCATACACAAGCGCTGAAACGGGGGATCATTCTTTATATTGCTCCACGAAAGTGGGAGTCACCGGACAAGCGCCCCCAGCCGCTGGCAATGCATACGCTCGTAGCATTCCTGTTACGTGTCCCAAATAGACCGAGAACGTATTACCATCACCATTACCGTTATAGTCATGAGTAGTATTCATCTTCAGGTTGAGCACTATTTCCCTTGAGAGTTTGCTTTGTCCGGCTTTCCAAGCAGCCGTCATACCACTTGCCGGCGTATGTCGTATTCCAGGCATAAGTGTCGCCATTCGAAGCATCAGTAGTACAAGCAGGCATCCAGAAGTCGGCATGTTTTTCTCCAGTTCATATTTTTCCATTCTGCACCACATCGTTAATAGCAGCCACTGCCTCAGCCTTGGTGCATGAAGGATGTTCACATTTCGGCTAATCGGTAACCGGTATGGTAAAGATAGGCACGAGCCATCAATGCCTCTGCCGCATATTTGGTGATGCGACCATCGTTAGTATCGTTATTATCCAAGGGATAAGCATCGGCAGGAAATATGTTCGATGGCATATTTAAAGTCTTCGAAAATGAGCTGATAAACATCACTTGCCGGAGAACGGGGAATATTCTCTTCGGAAGGAGCGGTAAGCAAAGGAACATCTCCAAACATACGTACAAAGATCGAAGTAAAGAATACCACGAATGGCATGTGCTTCTCCCATCACTCGTCCTTGTGCCTTGATGTCCCCTGCCCAGTCGATATTATTTTCTTCCTGGACAATGAGCTGATTACAACGGAATATAGTTTTTATAATAGTTCTCGCCAATCCACATTAAAGATATCATTGTATGAAGGAGCGATCCCCAGATTGAACTGGTCAATCACATTGTTGTTTTTAGCATCAGAAAGGCCAAGACCTGCAAAAAGCCTGCTCGGAAGCAAACTCCGCCAGCAAATACATACCTACTCCTTCATCTGAAATAGTACGTTGCCATCCATCATAACAACCCACTAAAGCCATTTCTGCGGATTCAAATTACTTTGTAAGCCGTTTCAGTGTTCAAATCCTTTTTTGATGAAGTGTCAAAGAATCTTCACATGACGTGAAAGCTAAAGCTGACACAACGACGCTCGTTAATAATATATGTTTTGTATTCATATTACTTTTCTTTTTTCATGATTTAAAAACCATTGAAAGAATTACCTGCCAATGAAAGTACGGGGGTGGATAAGTAACCCATATCTACTCCCGACCCCCATGTCTGGTTGGTCGTACCGTCTGAATTCTGTTTGTTACCGTCTGTACCGTTGTATGAACCGATTTAAGGATCCATACCATCATCATACTTAGTCAGTGTGAAGAGATTCTGAGCCTGCACATAGAGGCGCAATTTAGACAGCCCCTTCCAAGAGATGAGACGTTTGAAGTCATAACCCAGAGTAATATTCTGCAAACGGATGTAGTCACCAGCCTGCAAATAGAGACCGAGAATTGCCAGTTACCTACATCACCATAGGTTACACGGGGAATCTCGATAGCATTTCACCCGTCCAGCGATTCAGTATTCGACGACTGTAATTGGACTGTGAGGAGTTTGGGTCACGATAAGATTGAGCTATCTGAAACCGGCGGCACCGGTAGCGTTCAGACTAAGATCGAAACCTTTATAACCCAAGTTAATATTGAAACCGAATGTGTATTTAGGAAGTCCGTTACCTAAGTCTACTTTATCCTTGGCATCGATGACACCATCATGATTCACATCTACATACTTTCACATCACCGGCTGTACACACTGCTTTTGGTACACACACTCGTTTCCGGCAGCGATCCAATCATTAATCTCCTGTTTGTTCTGAAAAATACCGGCTGTTTTGAAGCCCCCAGAAGTAACCTATAGCACGACCATTCTCAGCACGGTAGAAACTCTTCCGCATTACTATAGATTTGATTGGTAGCACCATGAATAATACCATCTTCGGTAGGGATACTTCCCACTTGTTGTGGTTGTATGCTAAAGTTGACACCTTACGCTATAAGTGAAATCCTTCCCTATTTGGTCATTCCAGGAGAGCCCCAGTTCAACACCTTTGGTTTTTCACATCACCACCGTTGATAATAGGGCCACTGGCCGCCTCGCCGTTGCCAATACGGGAGCTTGTACCAACTCAGTCCTTGGTATTCTTGATATAACTGTCGGCAGTAAGTGCGAGACGCCCATTCAGGAAACGGGCATCGATACCCACATTATATTGTTCAGAGGTCTCCCATTTCACTTTTTTCATTGGCCAGACGGTTGGTATAAGAACCCGCAACCCAGGCATCTTGACCTCCACCGAACCAAAGTTATAATTGGTATTTCAGTGGTGGGACACAGGAGCAAGATATTGATAGCAGTTGATATTGGCATTACCTACCTGCCCCAGCTGACACGTATCTTTAAGAAATCGAACCAGGATTTCACCGATTCCATGAACTTCTCTTCGGAGATAGTCCATCCGGCAGATACTGAAGGAAAATATCCCCAGCGGTTACCTTTGGCAAACTTTCGATGAGCCATCGGCACGCATGGTGGCATTCACCATATAACGTTCTTTCCATGTCCAACCCAAACGAGCGAAATATGACATACCACGGGTAGAGTCGTAAGGGAGAACCTTTCACTGTCTTATTTTCCGTACCGTTGGTATTTACCAGATAAGCATGATCCCAATCATCGAATCCGGGGATAAGACCAGTATTGGAGCCTTCGGTATTACTACCATCATAGGTAGACAATTCACTACCTATCAAGGCATTGATATGATGTTCAGTAGCAATATTGAAATCGTAAGAGAGAGTATTGGTCCACACCATCGACAGACCGTGACCATGACTTTGATTCACTTTGCTCACGGTGTTGGCCGTTTGCGGGGGTAAACTGATACTTCCTTGTATAGGCACGGTATTCGGAAGCGCCGCGGCTGATACCGTAGACCGTTTTAAATCTCAAGTTTTTTGATGGGTTCAATCTGCACATATATACGTTGGCATCGAGCGAACCATTCTTGCTGTTGTTCTAGCGATTCACCATCATGTTTCCATAAGGGATTACCATCGTTTACATTCCAGTCGGAGTTACCGTAGAATTGTAGTTGCCATCAGCATCATAAACGGAATAATAGGAGATGCGGAGAAAGCACTGCGCAGGTTGTTATTCCAGATGTTTCCCATACCCATGCCTCGTGTGTCTTTCCAGACAAAACCCACATGTTCGCCCACAGTCACCAGTCCGTTCCACATCTTATGTTCAGAGTTGACGCGGAAGTTATATCTTTTTATAATAAGAAACATCTGAGCCACCAATCAGGCCATCCTGACCAGTGTAGCCACCTGAAATAGCATAAGTAGAAGTTTTAACCACCTGTGAACGAGAGGTTATGGCTGGTAGTTAATCCGCCATCTTCAATAGCCTGGTCAATCCAATCAGTATCATATATATTCCCCCTGGCATCATGTATGGAGCTAAGCGAAGCCCAATCCACCGGCGACATGCCTGAGTTGAGACGAGCTTCATCCATAATACTCATATACTCTGAAGCATTGAGCATACTGTATTTACGACCTATCGTCTGCCAACCGGCAAAACCATCATAGCTGATTCTGCAAGTACCTTCCTTACCACTTTTTTTAGTAGTAACCAACACTACACCATTGGCAGCCTGCGCACCATAAATAGCAGCGGAAGCTGCATCTTTCAGTACATCTATACTTTCAATATCGGCAGGATTCAAAGTAGAAATATCACCACCCACACCATCGATAAGATAGAGAGGCTGAGAATTACCCACCGTACCCAATCCACGAATGGTTACACTCATGCTGGCACCCGGCTGTCCGAAGTAGAGACAATGTTCACACGGATGTTTGTCCCTGCAAAGCAGAGAGCTAGAGGTTCGGTCGTTCAGTTTAGCAATGTTTTCACCCTTCACCTGAACCGTAGCACCGGTTACCAGCTTCTTCTTCTGAACGCCGTAACCTACCACGACTTCATCCAGCATTTCGGTATCTTCTTTTAATGAAACATTGATAACCGAAGAATCACCTACTTTAAATTCCTGAGATCAAAAAACAGATCTGCAAAACCAAAATTAGACCATCTGGGATACTTCATTACCCTTTGATACCAGTTAGAAGCCACTATAATTCAAATCCTGCGTTCACATTCCAACTCTTTCATCATTCTCATAAGAAGGCCTATGCTTTTAATAAATTTACTTATGTCTGAAATGAGATTAGAAAAAGATAGACCAGTATACCACAGTCTATCGCCACCATTTCAGCAATGGAATTTAGTATGAATAAAATTATTTATCAAGGGTATAAGCAATTTCAGATTGAAGCTTTGGCGCTTGCCCCGTGCCCGTACGACCTCGAGCACGATTTCGGCCCGCTTTCAGTCTTACTATCGCTTTTTCATTGACAGCCCACCGAATTTTTTCGTGTCCAGCCTTTGATTTTCTTCTTTCTTTTTAACCGCCACGATCATTTCTGTGTCGAGCTTCTCATAAGACTTTTCATTTGCTGGCCTGACGATCTCGGTCATAAGTGTCCTGAAATCACTGCCTCCCTTGGTCAATATCTTAGAAATTAACCTGGATGCCCCTGACCACGAATATCAGAGTCATCACTTGGCCAGATAAAGCGTGGACAGCTGCACTTCAGCAAGTCCATTGTGTCCTGTTCTCCCCACTCGATGGACAAAGAAAGACAGGGGGTCTGTGGATAACCAATGCTGAGACATGACCAACCCTCAATATCAATTCCCCTTGCTGCTAGATCAGTCGCAACAATATATTCAAAAATCAAGATTTTTTACTTGATTCGCTAATCCGCTCACGAGGTGCACATCACCGTGAATCTTAGCCACTTTCAAGCCTTGAGCAAGCAAATAACTGTGCAGCTCATCTGCTCTTAGTTCGTGCGTATTCACAAAAATGCTTAGCCAGCCTCAGGCTGTAAGATCTGCAGCGTAATCTCATAAATCTGCGCATGGTCGCAGTGCCTCTTTGTTGATGATTCCCAGCCACTTCAGATTGTATCAGAAATAACCGCTTTTGGTCTTGATTTGTATCCCGCGGACCGGAGTGAACAGATATTTCTTCAACAGAAAGGCGTAGCTTCATGCAGAATAGTCGCTGAGAATACCAAAACTGCAAATCTTTTGGCAGAGCTTGAGCGATTTTTATCCACTGTTTGGTGAAGCCCTAGTATCTAGTGCTTGAGGGACCAGCCTCGTCCCTACTAATGTAAAGCAAGCCCTGGCCCTATGAATTGCTAGCTAAATCTCCTGACTTGACCAAAATCATAGATCTTCGGCCTGGTGTCCCCGATAACAATATGAGGCTGGCTAAATTTAGCTTATCAATTTGACGGGCCTTTTGTCCCTCCTACATAGTTAAACACGAATTTCCTTATCAGAAAAAGACTTAATCTGTCTAGTTGCTTGGATAAATCTGAATTAGCTAACTCACGGCTTGGTGCCGTAATCACAACTTGTACATGATCCTTCATTCAGCTTTTGAAAAATCGGTAGCAGAAAAGTATGGGTCTTCCCAGAACCTGTCTTTGATTCACCAAAACAAGGTCGCCCAGACAAAACAACTGGAATCCCAACTTCTCCTGTGCCTCTATTTAGCTTCAACAAACTTCACAGATCCTCTAAAGCCTCCTGAATATAATTTTAAAAGTAAATTCTGTAAATTTCATTTTTTCCTCTTATCCCTTAGTAGTCCTATCTATTATAACAGAAATTATGGATTTTAGCCATTTATATGAAAAGAAGGAGAACAATCGTTCTCTTTTTTCTTAAATACAAAATTGCTAGAGTAATCAAACTTGCAACAAGGCCTATTCCCCAGAAGAGAAAATCTACCTTCCATTCACTCAAAGCTTTACAGAAAACACCCAAGTTCAAAATGATGGTGAACTGAGTCATATGGAAGATTCGTTTGCCTCCTGGGTAAGTCTTAAAGTAAGTAACTTGTAGCATGACTGAAGCTGTTTCAAATACATAGACAATCCCAATCAAAAGAAGGGTCCATTCTTGGTGGGGGCAATAGAGAGAGCTGCCAGCATACCTCCCTAGAGCCAGACTTCCCAATATCTCCCATAAAGATCTTAGCCGGCTTATGGTTAAATCCGAAGAAACCAAGTAGGCCACCAATCATACTAAAGATCACGATTAGAAGATCAAAGCGTTTTTGTTCTAAAGCAATAACCGCATAAGCTCCCAAGCTGATCACGACGGAAATACTTGCCAAGACCGTCAATTCCATCAGTTAGGTTGACTGCATTGGAAAAGCCAACCAACCAAAAGAGAACAAAAGAAAATATAAAGAAAACCTAATTCTTAGTGGAAAAACCGAAAACGTTCATGTCCACCGCCTGCCGTAAGTTTCAAAAAGAGATAAAAAACCACGCCAACCAGCTGCAAGAATAGTTTTTGCTTAGATTCAGTCCCTCGTTGATTCGGCGGAAAACTTTTAAGAAATCATCTAAAAAGCCAACTAAACCGTACAAGAACAGAATAAACAAAATAGTTTAACGCTACTAGAAGATTTCCTGAAAATAATGCAATGACAAAACTCGCTTGGCCACCGGAAGTGCCACCCTCCATGCGGTGGGGTGTTCCAGCTTTGGCCTGGTGCTGTTTGACATCTTCGTGCATTTGTTGCCTCGGAAATGTGGGTTTTTGATGTAAACGAATAAAGGCAGGTATCCCAATAATTGTTAAAATCAAAAGTAGTAGGCTCCTGCAATATAGCTGTAAGCATCTTACTCTCCTAGTGTTATTGTTATGAGGTTCTTGATAGAGGTATTGGCTTTACGCTCTGGGTTCTCCTTCTGAAGAACCTTCAGGTAACCTTTATATTCAACCATTTGGCAAAGGTTGACGCGCGTTCTCTTTGGTCTCAACACCCCATTATATTAAATTTTCCAGCATGTCATCCAGCTCATCTGTTAGAAGAAGCGACTTGCTGGTTAGAAGCCAAATATCTTACCTGCTTCCAACAGATAATTTAGTGGATGCTACTTCCTGTACCAAAGATGAACCTAAGCGCTGAACTCAAATTACGACGTAGCTCTTCTCAGCATAAGAACCCGGTGATTTATCTTTTGCCATTTTCTTTTGTTTTAGGCATAGTGTACTGGTTTCAGTAATCACATTATCCAAGACATGCGTTGAGTCGTTAAACTGCGTACCTTTCATGGCAACTGCTTCTTCCAAAAGAGGATAACGACTTCTTCCATAAATCTGATAGAACTTCTTCAGGCTGTTTCTACTGCCTGTTACGCTACGATGAAATCAGGATCTTCAGCCGGCGTCATAGCAACTACCGAATAGATGTACTCACCTTCCAAGTACCCGCCCCCCATCTTTAGCTTCTGCCGCAATTTGGGCCATGCCTGATTTAACAGCCATTATCTTTGTCCCGGAACTTGAATGATTGGTACTCCATCTGTCTGCAAGGTTCCAAAGTTCGGATCTGTTCCGACTGTCACCATATACCTCCGGGTCTCTTGAGCCTTTGTTTTAGAAACTGGATTTCCTATGATCTCATTTGTTCCCTTGCGGGGCACTGTTAGTCGCTGAATCATAAAGTAGCACTGATAAAATTTAAGGTTCCAACATAACTTGCAATCGTTAGCAATTGCTGTAAATCCACGTAGCATTTGAACTTTGTGTTACGTTAATCCCTTGACCAAAGGAACTCATTGCGGTTGTAACGACATTTTATCCGAAGATTACCGACGCGTCTTCACCCATCATACCAAATCGTGTACGAACACCAAACTTGAATTTATCTAAATAATCACGCCACTTTATCATCTCCCATCTTTTTTCTCCAGACGGGCCATACCGATATTACTTGAATAGGCAAATCCTTGAGCATAAGTCAGGTCTGACCAGTTGAGAGCCCCATATTGACTCCCCAGTCTTTGATGATTGTATCCTCGATTTTTTGAAACTCGTCATTAAAGTAGGTTTCATTGGCAGGGGAAAGTATGATTATCGATAGCACTAGCCAAGGTAAAATACTTTTCATAGTTGATCCAGGCTCATAAAGGGCTTTGATAAAAAGCAAGGTTGACCAATTGAAGTCTTTAGACAGACCCCCTATCTGCATTAAAACTTGGGCGCTGAGTTGTTGCCAAAACTTCACCTGTCTTAGCACTAACCAGTGTTGCAGCTAAATTTGCTTTTGACCTTTTTTCTTGGAAGATGTCCATTCTTGTCTCTAGATAGCTTTGCAGATGGCTAGAAATAGTCGTATAGACATGCTTTACCATTTTCTGTTGCCCAGAAATCCTTGGTCTGGAACCAGGCACAATATTTCCGTTTTTATCGCGCTCATAGGTCACCAAACCATCCTGTCCAGCCAAGATTTTATCCAAGGAATATTCCAAGCCTGTTTGAACCACGTGTAGGCTCTTAGATCCATCCTCATTTTTTCTACCAATTGGGCAATACCGACAAACTGAGAGGCAAAGGTTTCATTTGGATAGCTTCGACTAGGACTGGTATCAAAATCGATTCCTTTAACGCCAGCATCTTCCATGGACTTCTTAATATCTGTCATCGTTGCGTAAGAATATTATTTCCTTTAGCACCAAAATAGACCTGAGTCAATTTTTCCTGTGATAGCTGGCTCTTGGCATAATCGGTCTCAATATCTAACTTTCGTTGTAGAATTTGAGCAACCGTCTCATACTGAGAGGGCTCTACATAGAGAATCTCACCTGTAGCTGATTTTATACTTTTTTTATCCAATAATGGCATAGAGATTATAAGTTTTGAATCTTCTGCAATGGCATTGCCGTTCCCGATCATGAAATCGTTTCCCCGCTTAGCCTGTACTGTTTTTGAATCCTGGTAAACTTTTTTTTAGCCTCTGCCACCAGGTCCACTCAAATTTTCGACCAAAGACCAATCAAGATAGCAAAGTTAATCAAAAAAACAAAGAAAAAGAAAAACAGTCAGGATACAAGATTTTTCCCCCACTTTGTTTTCGATTCATGTTTTGGGGTTTTCGATTTTTAAAAAGAAATTCCAAAATCTTATTCTTCGTGCTTTATTCCGCCGTTTATGATTGCATTCTGTAAAGGTCATTTCCTGAGAACTAGCTAGTCCAGACAGTCTTTTCCTTACGCGTTAAATCATTTAATCTCTTGTTTGGCGTTGGTAATTTCAACCCAAGCTTAGTGCTGACTTTGGACATTTAAGTCCGTCAAATCATGCTGAACTTTGTAGAGTTTTGTCTGCATAAAGACAACACTAACTGCAATAATAATCGCTGTCAAGATAATCGAAGCATAAAATGCTTTCTCGATACGAGTGAACTTTTTAATCCCGTGATTGAGCTGCTGTCCTCTCGTTTCTTGGCTACGTTATTTGGCATTTATTCCTCGCGGGTACTTTTCGCGCCACGCGCAATTTAGCTGAATGTGCTCGATTATTCATCTCGACTCTTCTGCACTCGGCAAAATTGGCTTGCGACTGATTAATTCCAGTTTAGGTTTCAAGTCATCTGGAATAAAAAGGCAAGCCCTTTGCACGTCTACTGTCGAAGCCTCTTTAAAAGTTGCTTGGTCAAGCGATCTTCAAAGAATGGAAGGAAGATGACTGAAATCCGACCATCTACTGCCAGCATATCAATTGCTTGCTGAATAGACTCATCAGCTGCGCCCAGCTCATCATTGACCTCAATCGAATGGCGAAAAATCTGCTTGGCTGGATGCCGCTTTTTCTTTTAATTCCTTGGCAGGCTTGGCAGATTTGATAATCTCTGCAAGCTCCGTTATTGTGTCTCAATCGGCTTGATCTGTCTAGCTTGCTCAATTTTACGAGCAATTTGCTTTTGAAAATTTATCTTCACCGTATTTAATGCACGCACTAAATCATGATAATCGTAGTCATTGACTACTTGATAAGCGCTAAATCCGCATGACGATTCACATACGCATATCCAATGGTGCATCTTGTTTATAAGAAAAACCACGTTCTCGCTCATCTAGTGGGGACTTGAGACCCCTAAGTCAAATCATAACAAATGCCATCAATCTCATCTACACCAAGTTTTTTCTAACTGTAGTTTGAGATGGCGGAAATTATCCTGCACAAAAGTAACTATGCCTTTTCGATGTATGGTGCTAAACGTTTTTTTTACTGCATGTTCAATAGCTGTCGCATCTGGATCAAAAGCATAGAGATGCCCTTTTTGGACTTAACTTTACTTAGTAAATATTCACTATGGCCTGCCCCAAAGGTCGCATCAACATACACCCCATCCAGGTTTAACATCTAAATAATCAATAGTTTTCATGAAGAAGAACGGTTACATGATGAAATTCATTTGTCATATCTTATCTATTATACCATAATCAAAAAGCAAAAAAAAATTTTAAAGAAAAAGTAGGACCAGGAAAAATAATCAAAGTTTTTGTCGTATATATTTGACATAATCTCCAAAAGGATTATACTATTTTTAAAAAAGTCAAATATACACGACATTTGACTGGTGATAAAAAATAGAAAGGAAGGGTGTAATGAATCGTGTCAAAAATTTCCGAAAAGAAAAAAAGATGTCTCAGCTAGAGTTGGCCAAGTCCATCGGGGTATCACGGCAAACTATCAATATGATTGAAAATAATAAATATAATCCAACCTTAGTTTGCATCAATCTAGCTAAACGCTAGATACTGACCTCAACGCCCCTTCTTTTGGGATCCCCTAGCTGACAGATGAAGATTCAGAAGACTTTAAAATTTTTTCTGGCAGCAATTTCATACCTAAAGAAAGGAAGCAAACATGAAAAAAGAAACATTCTCAGACAAGATGATTAAACGATTTTATGGCATTACTGGACCTTTGGACGAGCAAAAACGCCAACAGGCTGAGCACTTAGGAATAAAGGCTTTTATCTGGCTTTTCTTTTATTCTGATTTTTGGCAATGCCATCGCCTTTCCAATGGCTTTTTCGCTGGCCTAAAATTATCGCTGTTGCCTATCCTACCCTTCTGGAAATTATTATCCTCGGCTTCTGTGTCTATATAGTCATTCAAGCACGGCGCAAAAGGAATTGATAATCTAGAGCTAGGACTTCAGGATGAAAAAAGAAGAAAAAGCTATGAAACATGCTGGTCTCAAAGCAGGCTTCTTATTGGCTGCTCTTTTTATCCTCTCTTTAGCATCATGAGTTAGCTGTCATGGAAAAGAAAAGATATCCTACAAGTTTTTGCTTCAACCTAAACTCATTATAGCTGGATTAGCGGCAGGTCTAACTGATTTTTGGACTGATTATGCATTTGTGCCAAGGGAAAATTCGTCAAGCACAAAAGGAAGAAGGCCAGAGCCTTCAATCTTATAAAAATACTATCTTAGTCTACTATTCTCTATTTTTCTAGTCTGCCTCTTCTTTCTGAGGACCACAACCGATCCAGTTCTTTGGATTCTAGTAACCTTCCTTGCGTCGCCATTGTTATCTACATCAGCTATAAGCTCTTAAAAGGAAGAAAAATAAAATAGTTGGCATTTCAGCTTATGCACTGAAATGTCCAGCTATTTTTCCCTCGAGCGGATCATCTAGACTGCGACCGTGAAGACCTTTCTCACGCTGAACTTGACGCAATTTTTCAGGCGTCACATCATTGCCAATCCTGCGTCGACAATCGCTTGGTACGCTTCGATGTGATGGCGAACCAGGCTTTGACTGCCAGTAGCCCTCGAAAGCTATACTCTTCACGAAGCTTAAGCTTGTTCCCACTTTCCTCAGAGTTAAGCCTTCCGTTTTTTTCTTTTGGCCACAGTTTATTAATACGGGCAATTTTTTTAGGATCCATGATTCTACCTCTCTCTTACCACTTTTTTATTTGAGGCATTAATCCCCAGTTAAGAAACTGGGCCAGCTGTCCTGCTTTGGCTTGATCAAAGAAGCTAGGAGAGCTAAGCGATTGTTACGCACAGTCATCTTCTGCCATGACCATGGTATGGTCAAAGCAACTGCAGGAGTGCAAATAGTTGGTCCAAATTGGCAGCTAAGTCAGATGTCAGCTCGACTTTTTTTCAATGGCAGCAGCAAAGTGCTTTCCCTCTTGATTGCCAAAAGGTGCTGGATTGACAACTGTCTGCCCTTGGGCTTTCTACTCCAGCTAGATTAAAGACTGAGACGGAGAAACTTGCTGCTGGTAGGCAACAGACAACCAGTTCGAAAACTCAGTAATGCCGGAATCGCCCATACATATGGATTTTCGGCTCGTCGCTCGGCTCATGGGATGCAGGTGTCCTGGTGGGCTATGAGAAAAACATGATTCTCCAGACTGAACCTTGGCATAAGGGTCATGATGGGCTTCAAGGATATCTTTACCAACGACAACAAATATTTCGACTACAAGATGCTCAACATGAGGGGAACCATTACCGTAAGTTACAACCTTATAGACCTGAGGACACGTTCCAAAAAATAGATTCCCCGGACATGATGAGGAATGTCCGATACGTAAAAAAAAAATCGCCGGCGAATATCTATCGCCGGCGATTTTTTATACTGAAAGTAAAAAGTTACTTAGCGGCATCGATGGATTTCTTGCGGAATTCCTTTGAATTTTTGGATATTTCCAAAGAAACCTTACGGGCACGTGTTCCAGCGGCTTTATTGCCTTTAGCTACATGAGCCTCCGCATCTTTTACGAAGTTATCGATGTCCTGTTTGATTTGATCGAGTAAATTTCTCATAATAAATGAATTTATGGTTAAAAATATAGTGTTAATTGTCTATACCGTTATTAATGGCTCCTAAATAATTAAAACACAATAGTATTCGCTAAAATCATTTACAAAATATATCTATATTTCCATTCACGAAGAAATATTAACATTATTTTTTTGCTTTTGCGAAAAAATTCGTAAAAAGGAAAATCAACCTATAAATACACGAAGGGAATGACTGCCGGCCAATACGACGTCACAGGTTGATTTTCTGTTCAATCCGAACGGTACACCTAAAAGAAAGGAAATAGAAATAAACGGATTAACAGGTATAAAACCCGGCGTTCAATGAAGCGAACGGCAGTTATGGCGTCTTTGCAGATTTAACGACGCGGAAGCCGAAAACCCTTTCTGCATAACGAAAAATGCAAGGTTTGTCTTCACGCGAACGATTGTATGTAGAGAGCGGAACGGGAATCTTTGCATGTACCCATCGGCAAAGCGTACCGTAAGATAATAGTAATGTGTGACCCTACGTGTATAACGATAGCGCCTCCCCCGACCTGTTGACAATAGTTTTGGTAGTCGTCTCTTTTTTCAGCACGAGTCCTTTCTTCATCATGTGCGGAAGACGAATCCGCCAACAGGGAATTACCTCCCAACAGAAATGAGTAACATACTAATCCGACGACATACACATGGCACAGTAAGTTGACAGAACCGGATGTTCAGTCAGCCATTGCCATCTGTTGTAAAACAAAGGAACGGACAACAGCACTACGAAAGCCGATACCGCTACCGGCCACCACCATACGACAAGCGTCCTTTCAAAACACACATACCCGAATACACCCAATGCAAGCACAACAACTGCGACCAGAAAACGTCCTGCACTTATCAGTTTACTATTCATAAATCTACCGACAATGAATTAAAACGCTCAGCAAAATTAAAGAAATATCCGCATACCGCATCCCGCCATTAAAACGGCATTTTACGGAATATAAAAAATACCGTATTGAAATTCATGTATAAGGTATTTTTAGTATTTTCGCGGGTGTTTTTTCAGGGATATCCGACAATATTTACTATTTTATAGCTTATGAACAACATTATCAAATGCATTGTTGCCGTGTGCTGTGTAACATGCCATGCCGGCAACAGCTCAATTCAATCTGAAAAAAGGCGATAGGCGGAGCCTCCAAAATCGCACAGGCCGCAACTCTTACCGACGAACAGATGGTGGAATACGTCAAAAGAGTACATCGACTGGATGGACGAACACAATCCTGTGATGTGACGCGGACAATCCCTACACTATCCGCTTAAACAAACTCACCGAAGGGCTGACCGACGCCGACGGAATACCCTTAATTTCAAAGTCTACGACGTGATCGACGTAAACGCTTTCGCTTGTGCCGACGGCAGCATACGCGTATTTTGTCACTGATGGACATCATGACCGACGAGGAACTGCTTGGTGTCATAGGTCATGAGGTAGGACATATCGCTCACCGCGATTCCAAAAGGCTTCCGCACCGCCCTTTTGACTTCGGCGCTTAAAGACGGCGTGTCATCGAACGGGGGAAGGCCGCAGCCTGACCGAATCGCAGTTGGGCGACTTAGGCGGCGAAAAGCGTTGATAAATGCTACCTACTGCAAAAACAAGAACGTGACGCGCTGACGATTACGGATATGAATTTCTGAAAAAAGCGGGCAAAAACCCGTGGGCTATGTCTTATTCATTCCGCCGGCTCAAACAAATGCAGGGACTGAAAAAAGCAGTAAAATCAACCAGTTGTTCTCACGCATCCCGACCTGGATGTCAGAATAGAACGCATGGAAGAACGAGCCGTGGCCGAAAACACGAGCCGCCGGTTACAGGGAAATAACAGTTTTCGCAAACTGTCGAATACCGAAAACATTTTAACAATCGTGTTTCGGTATTTTTTTTTGTTCGTACATTTTATACGCAACACTATGGCCGCTTATAAAAAACTATTTTTTAAACTTCGCGGCCATAGCCCGCAGGCATAGCCTGCTTGATATTGAATGTCTGTTGGCAATATCTGTCCAGGCGGGTAACCCGGCCGGATTGCAGTTTATTTTATGATGTAAAAATTCCCCTTTGCGTATTTCAGCAATACGGCAGATAGACAACCTATGTCTTGTCATCAGGCTTTTTGCAACGCCCCTGCGGCATACATACCGGGCACATCCACCGGCTCCATACGCCACTTTGCAGGCGCCAGTATCTCCTGACTTCCGGAAAAGCGGATAATTACTATTATTTACAACCGGTCCGGGAAATCATACAAGCATTCATACGTTCACCACGAAAAACGCACCCTTTTCCGGTCCTGAAACCGGCGGTAGGGTGCGCCTGTTGTAATGAAAATAAAAATATTATAAACAATAAACAATAAACCGTACGTTGCAGGCTACGCATATTATTCGATACTGCGCATCAGAACAGGCTCACAAACGTTATCTGGAGCATATCTATACGGCTTTTTCTATCGAAATACACATCTGTCATACCCCATGTATAACGGAAATCGAATCCGTACCACCCGAATGTGTATCCTAAGCCCGCACCAAGGTTAAATCCGACGGAGTTCACCTGGCGTTCTTTCTTCAGATTTATCTCAGGGTTGTCGCCAAGACGGGATTTGAATCCCATCATATACGTACCCATAGGAACAAGTTGCAGACTCAATCCCTTGGCCATACTGCGGTCACGGTAACCGAAAGGATAATATTTTACCACTATCGGGAACAGCATCTGGTTTATCTTGTACGAATTCCCTGACGTCTCCCACATCTGGTACGTGCGGCCATAGTTGAACATAAGCTCAGGCGTCAGTGTAAAATGTATTTTTGCGGCGGTCGTAGTACACTGTCCTTATGGTATCGACGAACCCTTTCTCCCTTTTATCAGCTTGTTCCAGTAATCGGCCGTAAATATGGACGACGAGCGGTCCACTGTCTTAAAAGGCTCACCCTCTGTCGGCTTTTCGGGACAAAAGGAACTTCAAACCCGAAACCGAAATACGTGGCATAAGTACCGGGGCCAATATCTTCGCCGTTTTCGTTCAACGAAAAGAAGCTCCCATCTTGGCGTGGAACTGTTGCGCCCACAAACCTGAAAACATATTGAGGCTAATAAAGCTGTCAGGGAAAATCTTTTTCATCATTATTGATTTAGTGTCGTTATATTGTGTTTTTACTGTTATGACGCAAAATATGGCTACAAAAAGTTACACCCATAGGTTTATTTAACAGAAAAAAAGCCGGCGGATCATCACCTGTCACGCATTGGCTCTTTTCAACGCCAAATGTTCGTTATATGGTTAAGTGCCAAACGATGCATCTATATCATAAAGAACGAATTACAGACAAAGCATCTTTTGCAGTCCTTAAATCGGGCATCATCTTCTAATTATCGTATTTTTGTCGAGCACAACGCACATTGGACAATTAATATAAGACGGTTTATTTAAACAAAAATCCATATTTCGCGACAATAGCCCGATGAAGATCATCACATGCATAAAACATCCAGTGCTGCTTCCTAAAAGCGCCTTTTATTACATAACCGGCAATACTATAGGAAGGATATTCTACCCCCCCCGCTATATAACTCGCGGTGGTTCAACAAGATAACTGTCAAAAAGGATGAAATGGGCCGCAAAAAGGACTGATACATCAAAAACTGCTCGGTACAAACTCGAAAGCATGGTGGCCGTAAATAGGCACCAGCAGTTTGTAAAGGCAACATTTCCTTTCATGTAGACATTATCAACAATTTCAGATGCCGGGAACTTATTTTCAGGCTTTCGGGAAAATAAATATCGGAAGAGAGCTCCTACATAGCACAAAATGGCAAGGAATAATCACGGCAAACCATAATTTGCGACCTCGACTCGCATTCCCAACCGCGTGATGTAAATATAGGAGAAAAATGCTGGATAGGGATGAACAGCGTTGTCCTGCCGGGGGTGACACTGGGGCCTCACACGATAGTCGGGGCCGGTTCGGTCGTGACAAAAAGCTTTCCCCAAGGGGAACTGCGTTGTGCCGGAAATCCGGCAAAAATAATCAGACATCTACCGGGCTGACAGCAACCTGATAAGATTACAGAGGATTTCTATATAAAAAACACTCTCGACCGGAAATTCCGGACGACAGTGTTTTTTTTGTATCTGTCTGTGTTATTACACTTTCAACTGGGTCACATCCACTTTTTAAGGTCGGTAGTACCGACACCTAGATTTTCACCACGGCCTATGTGCTTCATCCTTTATGGACATTTCCTTCACTTTGTTGAAAAGGCTTACGGCAGCCGTATCGGCAGCGACCATATCCTGGAAACTATCAGGGATTTTATCACGGCTGTATCACCGGCCGAACGTCGCGCGGACCGTTCTGGAACATTATCCTGTATGCGTCTATTATATTGAGCGCAGGCTTTTTATCCACGTACACATCGGCGATACACTGCTGAAGGTCGCTTGAGTGGAAATATTCCCTGTCCCATACGATGCCCATCAGGTTTTTCATCGATATGGACATCTTCGCCCGCCGTGATTTTTGAGTATCGGCATATTTATCCGCGTCGCAGTCCAACGCTTTTGTGTATCTTGGTCTTTTTGAGCTTCACTGCGCTTGGGCAGTTCCACCTCCACGTAATACGATTCCAGATCCGCCGGAGCTTTTGCCCGGCTCCTGCATTCCTGGCCGCTTCTTCTATGCCGCTGTGGGCATACGAGGCTTTCAGTTATCGCACGTATGGTCGAATACCACCACTTCCTTCGCTCCTGCGGCAAAGACATTTTTTTTACCATCGCCGCTACAAGTTCAGGGTTGGTATTTGCCGCCAGTTCCGGTGTTTTGTCCCATGCGATATTGGGTTTTATCCTACTTTCGGCCTTTTTTTCACGTATTTTCAATGCCGCCCAGTGCTTCGAGAGCCTTGTCGCGCATCTGTACCGGTTCGCCGCCCATAACGGCCCGCAGACGAAGGCTTTTTCGTCGTTCACCGCTTTAGGCACGGAAGACTGAGCCATGGCCTGTCTCAACCCCGAAAGGAGGGTGAACATCGAAGCCACAGTGCCCAGTGCCGTAGTTTTTAAAGAAAATCCCTGCGTTTCATAATTATATTGCGTTTTTATTTATCAGACTGCCACCGTAATATCGCTTACAACAGCCAAAGGAAACGGGAAGCACGGCCCGTTATAAAAAGCGCATAATCGGCATTACCGTTCACGGCGAACGTCTTTACGACCGCAGCCCCGTCCAACAGTTTTTTTGCATACTCTATCGTAGTTCCGGTCTTTATCCTGTCTTCGACCAACAGTATCCGCTTGCCCCGGTATTCGAAATCGACAGGAGAAAGCAGTTTCGGTTCGTCGTAAAAAGACGATTGTGGCATGCGTCGCGCAAATTCAGCCGCAGCAGGTACACCGGCAGCGACAATTTGCGGCACAGTATCCCGGCAGGCACGATACCACCGTTGGCAACAGCCACTATCATATCGAAGGACTCGGTTATATCTATCCGGCGAAACCTTTCGAGAACTTCTTCAAATGTTTTTTCCGTCCATTTTTCACCTCAGGATTTAGTCATCACCCTGAGCAGTGCGTAACCGGCAAACACCTGAAGCAGCATTCCCCGGAACACCTGTTGCGGAAATCGGCCAATGCGGCTGCCAACGAACCGGTAAACGCCCATTCGAACGCCGAACCTGCCACCTGATATGATACCACGGTGAGCAAAACAGCCCAAAAGCCGCCCGTCCTGCCCTTTTCGCAAAGTAAGATGCTGCTACGGCGGCCAATACCGACTTGAACATTATAACGGAAGCACACCGGCAGGAGGCATACCGAACAACAGGTTATTGGCCAGCGGCGATAAACCGCAGTCATCAATCCACGTAAAGCCCGTATTTGTAAGCGCCTACAATTGTGAAAAAAATATATCGGAAGAAAAACGAAACCTCCTCCCGGTACAAGGTGTACCAATTGCGGAAAAAGCTATATTGGCCGCAGTGAAAACCACAGCGGCGAAAAGAGTCCTCGCTTACCAGCGGCAAAGAATACAATTTACGGTTTTTGTACAGTCATATTTTATTTTAAATTTCGCGGGCAGAGCCCGTTCGATAATATCGGTCCAGCCGGGGGGCACCGCCGGATTGCAGTTTATTTTATTATGTTTTTAATGTTAACTGTCAAATATAATTAAATTCATCCAACATAAAACACGCGTCAATATTATTTAACGTATTTACGGACACATTCCTTCCGAGGTTCCGAGGCAACATAAATTACGCGCGACACAAAATATTAACGGCTTATAAAATGTGAAGCTATAGAGCCCACCGCCCCTGATCTTGCGGCATGTTTCGTCCCATTCTGACGAAGGATCGCTCATTCCGGTAATACCTCCGCCGGCGCGTACAGCGTCAGATGATCATCGTGTATCTGCATGCAGCGTATATTGACATAAAGTTCGGCAGTCCTGTCTCCCGACATATTCACCTCGCCCAGATACCCGCCGTAAAACGCCCTGGAGTGCTTTTCATACCTCGACAGAAAAGCCATGGCCGCTTTTTGGGATATCCTGACAGTGCCGGCGTGGGAGCCAGATCCGACAATAGTTTTCCGAAGTCCGTAGCAAGGGTTTCACGTCCGGAAATGTGGCTGCACAAGTGTACTACGGGACCCGCGCAATGGTTTCCAGGTTCGGTGACCTTTACGTGTTCTACCGCATTATTCTCAAAAGCCTCGCCTATGGCCAGGCTTACAACTGCCTGTTCCTCGACATTCTTCTTGTCCCACGAATACTTTTTGCCCGCCTGAAAAAGGCATAGTCCCGGCCAAAGACATTGTATGCAGACTGCCGCCACGGCGCAAAAGAAGAAGTTCCGGCGTAGCCCCCATCCACCTTCCTATCTGCGGATGCGAAAAATAATACGCCATAGCCTCAGGATAACGGCGTACAATGGCGGCAAACATTCCGGCAAAATCAGCCTTGCGGTAATCCATCCGCAGGGTACGCGAAGCGACTTTTTTTTAACTCCGCCCTCGTTTATCTCGTTTACGGCCGTGCGCACCAATTTTTCATACTCTTCACGCGCCCCGGTATCGTCTCCGCAGTCAAAAGGCGCATTGCCCGGTATTTCCCGCTTCCGGCAATCCCGAAACGGAAACGCCGTCACTACCGAAGGCGAAATGAGCACCGACGGCAGCGTATCCGATGCGAACGGCGCGAAAACGAATCCTTTCTCACGATCCGGATCGGAGAGTATATTCAGCCCCGGCGCACTGTCGATAATCACATTTACTGTGTCTTCGCCCGGAAAACGGTACATAGCGAACGGATGTCCGCCTTTTTCGAGCGTTCTGAAAAATTCCGCAAAATCTATGTTGTTCATATCTTTTTCCGTTACAATTCATCCGAAACATTTACGGCACAGGCATAGCCTGTTCAATAGGTCGTTTCTGTTCCGCCGGGGAGCACCCGGCCCGCAGGCATAGCCTGTTTGATATTCTCTTCTGTCCAGTGAGGCCTCTCACTCGCAGGCATAGCCTGTTTGATATTCTCTTCTGTCCAGTGAGGCCTCTCACCCGCAGGCATAGCCTGTTTGATATTCTCTTCTGTCCAGTGAGGCCTCTCACCCGACTGTACGGTCTTATCCCAGAACCTCCTTCGGCATGACGATATTAGTCACCTTTGAAATTGCGATATCAGCCGTCCGTCCTGGTTCACCACCTTGACCTGCCACAGCTGAGTGGAGCGCCCTATATGTATGGCTTTGGCCGTAGCCGTGAGTACGTCTCCCCTTGCGACCGGTGCTGACGTGGTTCGCCGATACGTCTATTCCGAGCACCACTTCTTTCTCCGGGTCCATGAAAAGCAGCGAAGCGGAACTGCCGACGGTTTCTATCAATGCCATCGTGGCGCCTCCATGAACTATCCCTCCCGGACGCATCATATTGTCACCCACCGTCATACGGCATGAAAGGCTTTTTTCTCCCGCTTCGGTGTACTCTATGCCGAACGTTTCCATCAGAGTGCCTGGGCACATCGCGTTGAGCCGGCGCAGTATTTCGCCTTTCGGGCAAGTCTATTCTGTTCTTCAATTCAATTTATGTATTTATCGCGGTTGTCCGCAGTTAATATATTTATTTTTTCGCATATTTCAAATACAATGCTTCCTTCAGGCACACATGTACAATATCGGCCTAAAACTCCAGCTGCAAGGTGTCGTAGGCCAGGCTGACGCCTTCGGGCAATTGCTTTTCCGCCTCGGCCGAAAAACCCATGGCTTCGCTTATGTGAGTCAGGTACGCCCGCCGGGGAGCGACTTTTCCTATGACTTCCAACACCTCAGGCAGTATCATGTGCGTAGGATGCGGGTCGGTAAACCTCAGGCAGTTTATCACCAGTATGTCCAGCCCGCGCAGTTTGTCGTACGAACTTTCAAACATCTTTTCACGTCCGTAAGGTACGCCATTTTTCCTATCCTGTAACCCGTCACATCTATCCACCCGTGATTGGCAGGCACGGGCGTGACCTCTACCCCGCCTACTTGGAACGGTTCGTCGGTTATGATATGTTCGGCTACGGTAGGCGCTCCGGGATACCTGTCGGCACCTTTCGCGAAAACGTAGGCGAAACGCGCCTTTATGGACTCCATGACGTCTTCCTTTGCGTACAGGTCTATATCGTGGCTTCGGAAATAACATATCGGCCTCACGTCGTCCAAACCGGCGGTATGGTCGGCATGGGCATGCGTGAACAATATTCCGTCAGATCGTCCAACCCCGCACGGAGCAACTGGTACCGGAAATCCGGGCCGCAGTCTATCAGTATTATATGCCCGTCGTCGGTTACAACCGCAGCAGATGTGCGCAGGCGGTTGTCATGAGGATCACGGGAACGCGACACCGGACTCTTACTGCCTATTATCGGCACGCCCTGCGATGTTCCTGTCCCTAAAAATATCAGTTTCATTATGCTTTATACTTTTTTACCGTCTTTTTTACCTGTAAAAGCCTCACAGCCTCTCCCGCCCACAGAACTACGGACGAACCGCCGAGCAATCTATATCCACTGTTCCATAGAAAGAGCCTCGGTACGGAATACATCGCCGCCGTAGTGACTATCAGCACCTGCCCCGCCACAATAATGGCAAGAAGTACCAGTACGAACGTCCAGGCTCTGCCATGCCGGTCAAAAGCCGAACGACCAGCTTTGCCTTTTTGCCCGGCGGTTCCACACCTGCATCATCACGAACAGCGTGAAAAACATGGACAGTTCCGCTCGCGAAACGCCTCCCCTGCGTATGGTAAAACCACCACAGCACACCCAGAAGCCCTGCCGCTGACAGTATGCCGGTCACGAAAATCGAACGTTTCATCGAAGGCGTGATGATAAACGCCAGAAGCATCGCGTGGCGCATCGTCCATAACCCCTGCGGTCGGGCGGCAGCGAAGCCAGCGCCTGCGGCCAGAGTATCCATAATGAGATTTACCCACAGCATCTGTGTGACGCTCAGAGGCATTTCCGTGCCGAAAGCAGAACCGAGGAATATATCAACAACGCCACGAGGTTAATTGTCAACTGAAACACGATAAAACGTTGTATGTTCTTATACAACGAACGCCCCCACATAACGGCAGTAGCTATCGAAGCGAAAGAATCGTCTATTATAGTTATATCGCTGGCTTCCTTGGCTACTGACGTACCGGTTCCCATAGAAAGCCCAACATCGGCGAAATTCAGAGCCGGAGCGTCGTTAGTGCCGTCGCCTGTCACCGCCACCACTTCTCCTTTTTTTCTGGAGAAGCTGTACCAGACGTTGCTTGTCCATAGGCCGTGCGCGCCATTATCTTCAGTGCCTGCACGCGGGCAATGGCTTCTTCATCGGTCAGGGAGGCGAATTCAGGTCCGGTTATGATATTTTCTGCGGCATCGGAAGTGTCGTCCCACAGACCTATCTGGCGCGCTATCTCGCGTGCTGTGGCTGGAGTGTCGCCCGTTACTATCTTCACGGCAATACCTGCGCTCCGGCATTCGGCGACAGCCTGTCCGACGTCCTCCCGCACAGGGTCGGAAATGGCGGCCACACCCAAAAACACGAGTCCTCTTTCAGCCAATTTTTCCACCGGAGTTTCAGCATCGGCAGGGTCTGTTTCCGCATAGGCAAAACCGAGCGTACGCATGGCCATATCCTGATAACGCGACAGAGTAGCGCGCACGTCAGCCTCTATGTCAGATACCGGAACATCCCTTCGGGCATGGCTGCCAAGGAACATTTCGACAGCACTATCTCCGGAGCGCCTTTTATGAACAACAGGTATTTCCTCCCCCGTCCTTTATGAGCGTACCCATGTATTTGCGTTCGGTCGAAAAAAGTTAGCTGGCTTACCGTTTCAACAGATTCACGGAGTTTTTTCATAATCCTGTCCCTGCCCGCGCAGCCACAACAGGAGCGCAGCCTCCGTAGGATTTCCTATCGTATGGACAGCGCCCGATGAATCAACGTCGAGAAACGCCGTGGAATTGACGGCTATACCTGTATTTATTATTTCCTGCATTCCGCCGCCATCGGCGCTTCCGCCTTTGTGCGGGCCGAAACCGTTTCATACACCTGCATACGGTTCTGTGTCAGCGTTCCCGTCTTGTCGGTACAGATAACCGTTATAGCGCCCATAGTCTCGCAGGCATGCATCTTGCGCACCAGATTGTTGCTCTTGAGCATACGTCGCATACTGAGTGCAAAGCGACAGCGTGACGCTCATCGGCAGACCTTCGGGCACTACCACCACTATCAAAGTCACTGCTACCATCATATAACCCAATATCCGGGCCAATATTCCAAGCGGTATCCAGTTTTCATCGTCCATAGGATTTATGCCGAAAGCATACCCGCCCCTGCGAAAACAACCATGACCCCGGCAGCTCCGGAGCACCCATGCCCACCACGGACTTTTTTCTTATCCAGCGCGGCGTGGAAACATTTTTATTCTTAAGCGCTATGACGTTGTAAATAAACCGGCACCCCATTTTAAATCCAAGCACCAGCAACGCCAGCACTATCGCGCCGAGCGAGACGAGCTGCAACGTATCGAAAATCCTGGACCCCGAAAAAATATGTCCTTGACAAACAATATGGCGAATATGAGGAAAGCGAATGCAAACCCCATGACGCTTATGAATTTCGCCAATCCTTCGAGCTGGCGGTTAAGCGGTGTCTGCTGCTCGTTTCTGGCCGTGGACTGTTGGGCCACCCGGCCGAATTCAGTCTCGTCGCCAACGGCCGTAACGGTCATTTCCCCATGGCCGTCGGTAACGGTTGTACCGCGCATGGCCATATCCGTAGGATAAGTAGCTTCAGTGTCGAAATCCTCCGGGGCCGTACTTTTGCTTATCACCGGCTCGCCCTGTAAGGCACGATTCGTTCACCTGAAGCGATACCGCTTCCGACAGGCGTCCGTCCGCAGGTATTTCGTCGCCCTGGGCCAGTACTACCACATCGCCCACCACCACATCGCGTTTGGGTATCTCGTGTACTTTGCCGTCGCGGTACACACTTTGACCGGAGTGTCATCGTTTACCCGGTTTAAAAGGTCGAACTTTTGCCGGCGTCCCATTCGAAGAAAAAAAAAACCGACGCACGTGGCCAAACAGTATAGCCGCAACTATTCCTATCGTTTCGATATATTCGCCCTCGACGGACGCTATCAGAAACGACAGCAAAGCGGCGACGAGCAATATTTCTATTATCGGGTCTTTGAATTTTCCAGAAGCAACTTCCACACCGGGTCTTTTTTGCCGGAGTAACTATGTTCGGCCCGTGTTGTTGCCGGCTGCGCTCCGCCTGGGCGGATGTCAGACCTTTTAATATTATCAGACATATATTCGGTTATTTCATTCCACGCTTTTTGAATACACATGTGTAAAATGCTTCCTCCGTGGCGCGAGCTCCGGGTTGGCTAATTTACAAAATTAAGCCATTAACCACTCCCCAAGGAAACGGTATGCCATTAAATAATTGTAAAATCACACCCGCAGTTTTACAAAAAAACCCTTTTTAATATTTTTTAAAAAATTTAGGGCTCCCATATTTTTTATCCTGTTAATAATGCATAATTTCACTGCCATAAAACTATGACGCTGCAACTATGGGTACGATAGGGAAGATATACCGATTCTACCGCGACGGCTTCCCGCGAAATGACCACCGGACGCACCCTCTGGGTGATAATACTGGTCAAATTGTTCATCATGTTCGCCATACTGAAAGTGTTTTTCTTCCCGATTTCCTCTCCTCGCGCTTTGGAAGCGATGCGGAAAAAAGCGATTACGTATCAGGACAACTTGTAAAGAACCTGCCTGGCGACGAAACTTAAAAAACAAACACAGCAATATACTTTTCCTCCCCGCTTAAGGTGAGGCGTAATAAAACAAACAGGACTATGGAATCAATAGATTTTCAGCTAATCGACTGGTCGAGAGCGCAGTTCGCTTTGACAGCCCTTTACCATTGGCTTTTCGTCCCGCTCACATTGGGCCTTACGTGGATAATAGCCATCATGGAGACCATCTACTACCGTACCGGCGACCCGCAGTGGAAAAAAAACGACCAAATTCTGGATGAAACTCTTCGGAATAAACTTCGCTGTCGGCGTGGCTACGGGGCTGATCCTCGAATTCGAATTCGGAACGAACTGGTCTAACTACTCTCGTGGTTCGTGGGCGACATATTCGGCGCGCCGCTTGCCATAGAAGGCATCATGGCGTTTTTCCTTGAAACGACGTTCATAGCCGTCATGTTCTTCGGCTGGGACCGTGTGGGCAAAAGGATTTCACCTTACATCGAGCTGGCTGGTAGCTGTCGGGGCCAATCTCTCCGCGCTTTGATACTCGTGGCTAACGCATGGATGCAGGATCCGGTAGGCATGCAGTTCAACCCCCGAAACAGCACGCAACGAAATGATGGACTTCTGGGCGGTACTGCTGTCCCCCCACTGCTATCAACAAATTTTTCCATGCCGTATCGTCGGGATATGTCACTGCAGGGGTATTCGTCATCGGCGTAAGTTCGTGGTACCTTCTCAAACGCCGCCACAATGACATGGCCAAACGCAGCATACGCATTGCCGCCATGTTCGGCATGTTCGGCATATTGCTCAGCATTTACACCGGCGACGGTTCCGGACGGCGCATATTCGAGATACAACCTATGAAACTGGCCGCCGCCGAAGGGCTCGTTTACGGGCGTACGGAAGCCCCGCTTACGGTCATCGGCATAGTAAAAACAGGACAAAGGTCAGGGTTATAAATCGATAGACGTACCTGGAGTGGCAATACCGGGCATGTTGTCGTTTCTTTCCGACCATAGCACCACCGGCACGTTCGTTCCGGGTATAAACGACCTTATAGAAGGTAATCCGGAACAAGGCATAATGTCCGCTTACGAAAAATGCGCCGGGGGTACGAAGCCCAAAAAAGCCCTGGCCGACCTGAGGGAAAAAGAAAAAAGGCTCTCTGGAATACGAACTGGCGTTGAAGAAATTCTACGATCCGCAGTGGAAAAAAAGAGCATTTTTTCATACTTCGGGATACGGGTACTACTACGACAAAGACCCGCAGATAATGGAAAAGAACGCGCAAAGGCTCGTGCCGAACGTACCCTCACATTTTATTCGTTCCGCCTGATGGTAGGCCTGGGAATGTTTTTCCTCGCTCTTTTCGCTCTCTCGCTGTTCTCGTACCGTGACAAACTCGAAGGCAAACGCTGGTTTTACTATGCTGCCGTAGCGGCCATACCGCTGGTTTACGTCAGTTCGATGTGCGGCTGGATAGTGACCGAAGTGGGTCGTCAGCCCTGGGTGATACAAGACCTTATGCCGACCGTATCGGCCGTATCGCAGGTAAGCGCAACAGCCGTGCAGACCACGTTCTGGATATTCGCAGCCACGTTCACCGTTCTGCTTATCGCCGAACTGAAGATTATGTTCTCCCAGATTAAAAAAGGTATAAACTAAAAAAACTACACCGCTATGTTCGAACAATTCCACAACGCTAATGCTCCAGCAGTACTGGTGGATGATCATTTCGCTTCTGGGCGGATGTCTGGTGTTCCCTCCCTTTTCGTACAGGGAGGCCAATCAATGCTTTACCAGGCCGGGAAAAGCGACATAGAGCGCACGATGATAGTAAATGCCCTCGGGCACAAATGGGAACTGACGTTCACTACGCTCGTCACATTCGGAGGAGCATTTTTTCGCATCGTTTCCCCCCTGTTCTACGCCACCAGCTTCGGAGGCGCATACTGGGTATGGATACTCATTCTTTTCTGTTTCATAATACAGGCCGTATCGTACGAATTCCGCTCCAAAGCCGACAACCTTCTGGGCAGCTCGACATACGAGGCATTCCTGATAATAAACGGCTTCGAGCTACGATGCTGCTTTGGCGTGGTCGTTGCCACGCTTTACCGGCAGCGAATTCTCGATAGTGACGAACTCCGACAGCGGCCTTGTCAACCCGACATGGGAAGGCGGGTTGGCGGACTGGAACTGGCCTTCGACCTGTCGCGATATACCACATACATAAACCTGTCGCTCGGCCTGGCGGTGATGTTCCTATCCCGCCTTTTTGGGCGCAATGTACCTGCGTAACCGGATAGACAACGAGGAAATAAACAAACGCGCGATGAAAATAATACGCCGCGAGACGCCTTTTCTTCCTGCTGTTTTTCCTCTTTTTCCTGGCAAACATATTGGTAAGGCCGGGATGTGCCCCACGATGCCGCTGGCCTTATAAGCATGGAGCCATACAAATACCTGCACAACTTTATACAGATGCCTCTGGTAGGAATAGCGTTCGTAGGCGGAGTAGCCGGTGTGCTGGCGGGAATAGCCATAGGCGGATACACGAAGAGCAAATCCGGAATATACTATGCCGGAGCCGGAGCTTTACTGGCCGTATTCGCGCTTCTGCTGTGCGCCGGATTGAACGATACGGTGTACTATCCGGCTACCGGACGCTACATACAGAACGGTCTGACGATAGAAAACAGTTCGTCGGGACGCTATACTCTGGTTGTGATGAGTTACGTATCGCTGCTCGTACCGTTTTGTAATAGCGTACATAGCATACGTATGGCGTTCCATGGACAAAAAAGAGAATAGACAAACAAAACATAAAGGAAGAATCCCACACGTACTGACACGGGGTTATAAACGACAACATTAAAAAAGGCTGGCAACAAAATATTTGTTGCCAGCTTTTTAATGTCCAAAACGCAAAAAACATATGTCGTAAAATCAGGCAAGCCCCGCAGCCTTTAACGAACCTCCCGAAGAAAAAGCATCCATTTTACGGTCTATACTCTCAAGGTAACGGTTATAACGTGTATTTGCCTCTATCCTGTTCAACGCTATCAGGCTCTCGGCCAGTTGATCCGCCGAACGCGACTGGTTCAACCGTATGGCATTCATCTGTCCGGCCACGAGCGAAGCGGTTTCCTCGCTCACACCCTTTATGGCAGCAGAAAGGGGTATTGGCGGACGAATTGGAAACGTCCAGTCCAAGTTTTTCCAGTATCTTCTGCAACTCCGGCGACAGTTTTTTATCTTTTCCGACGTATCCTCCACCTGTTTTTCCAACTCCGGGGTTATGATATCGTCCAGTTCCATTTCACCGGACAGGTAACCGGAAACCCTTTCCTGGAATTTCTTGAATATAGGATCTATCTGAGCCAATATTACCGAATCGGAGGCCGTTTACAATAGCCTTGCGCATGACATCCTCGAAATTCTTTGCAAAAGTCCCACGTGGCTTCCTCGCCCTTTTCGAATGCATCTATCCACGACTGCGCCAGACTGTCGGCAGTAGAACCTATCGTTTTATCCACGAGTTGCTGCTGCTGTTGTTCCCACTGTTCCTTTTTGCTCGGCTATGGCTTTCAGACGGTTAAGATAAGCCATATACTCGTCGTAATGGTCATTGCTCTTGTTCATCAAAGGGTTAGACCCTGCGGAATTCAGCCAGTCGAGGTCACCCGCATTGTTTTTAAGCGCAGCAAGGGGCGTTCAGATAATCCCTTTCGGTGCGCTTGTACGCCGCACTGTACCTGCCATCGAGTTTGTCTCGCGTCGCATCCATCGACTTATCTACGTCCGACAGCACGTCCTGACGCGATGCTCCGGCATTGCCTATACCTTTTTCTATCTGTTTGTATTTTTCACGCGTTATCTGCTGCTCGGTCACAAGGCGCGAAGAAGTAAGAAGTCCGAGCTGTACTTCTGCCGTAAGCTGTGCGTTCAACGCCTGAAGATGTTCCCTCTGGTTTTTTTTTCTTCCTCCCTGCGTTTTTTGAAAATACCGACTATACTTCCAGCTATGGAAAACGCCGCGCCCAACCCTCCGGCAATACCTCCGAAAATTTCCCCGAATTTGGAACCCGAATCCACGGCCGCTTTCTTTCAATCCGCTGTCCATCACCTGAGTGGCCTGTTCCGCCTGAGATACGGCATCCGACATGGGCCCCGCAGGCTCCGCCGCCGCTTTTTCACCGCCGATATTTCGTTTATCGCCTTGGCGCCGCCGAAAATCCTGACACCATATCACACGCCCGCCAGAGGCGATAATTTCCGTCAGGCCGACAGCCTCCCTCAGGTTGTCGTTCAGATGTCCAACTCCATTGGCCAACCCTCTCAGCCCGTCCATACTCTCCTGAATATTCCTGTTGAACTCTGCCATTTTTTCGCGGCTGAAGTCATTCATCATTACATTTTCCTGTGTAATGATACACTATTCTTTCTTTTTTCGCCATACTTTTCCGTACCTTTTTATTTGTCTTTTCTCATTGCACACATTTTGTCATTAACAAATATAATCAAAAAGAAATAAAACACAAGTTTCACAGATGTAAAAAAAATATAACTAATCCTCCGTCTCTACGGACAATAATGCTTTCTGCAACTTCACAATAACTACCATTGCATTTCACTCCGGCATGAACACAGCCCGAATGTTATTGCGTCATTATATGCGACAGTCATATTTCCATGCACATGCACACCGGTGAATAAACCGGCAATGTCCCCATAAAGCCCCGGCAGAAATACGGCGGCAAAGAAGCCGACGTGATGATATCCCTTTAACTCCACGATTAACATTTTCCGGCCATTTATTTCCGCAACTTTATCTATCTTAGCACTCCACAAAGGCCGTATGAACGTCCGTAAACTCATATTGCGCTTTCAAAGAAAAACGGAAGGAAATTTGATATTAACCAAATACATAGTATTCGTATTTTTTATGTTGCGCACTATGCATATGCCACATATGCAAGGCACAGGAGCGCGACAACAAAATACATTCAAAAAGGAGAAGCTCCCGACACGGTACGGTACGGCATAAGCCCGTCGGGAGCCGACTCCACCTCCGGCGTACCTGAAGCAAAAAAAAGCGAAATTCATAGGCGTCATAGACTCCGTGAGCAGCCTTTTTTGAGGTAGATACTACCAAACGCCGCAAAGTGTCGTTTCTGGCCGTTCCCGGAAATTTTCATACTCGGAAGAGGGACGGCTTGGGACTTGGATTCACAGCGCGTATGTACATAAACAACTACAAACCAGCCGTAATGGAAGGATCAAACGACAATCCTACGTGGACCTTTCCGCCGATTTCACATTCAAAGGCAACATGTCGGTATCCATACGTCCGGTCACGTATTTTCATGAACGACCGTCTGCTGGTGAAAGGGTTACTGGATTGGGGCACTACCCTTCAACATTCTGGGCATTGGCCCTGACACCACCGACGATCAGAGCGAAGAATACGACAAACGCACAAACCATACTGCGTATCAGCACTTACTGGGAATGGTTCCGGAACATATACATAGCGTAGGGCTGCATTACAACGACTACGGCGTATCAGACGTTAAGGAAGGAGGTATGCTCGAAACTGGGACCATAACAGGCAGCTCCGGAACAGTTTCTTCCGGTTTTTTTCCTTGCATTACCTGTACGACCGGCGTGATCATCAGTTCGTTTCCTTTGGACGGGCTATACCCGAGCGTCGACGGATATTTCAACGCTAAATTCATAGGGAAGCAGCGAAAATTACACGAAATATCTGGTCGATATACGGTATTACGTCCCGATAGCATCCCACAAAGTGATTTGCATTCAATTTCTACTCGCAGATGTCCACCGGACACATGTTCCGTTTCAGGATATGGCCCAGTTGTCCAACGGGGTACACAGCCGTGGATATAGCACCGGCCGGTACAATGACCGCAACCTTATGTCCGTACAGGCGGAATACAGGTATTACTTCGGGCGATTCGGACTGGCCGCTTTCGCCAGTACAGCCAACGTAGGGCCTACACCATTGAAAGCCCCCTTAAAATGGACAAGCCAACATTCGGCGGCGGACTTTCGTTTCAAGCCCTTCAAAAACCAGAGGATGTACTTCCGTGCCGACATAGGCGTGACCACACGCGGCGATACGCAGATATACCTCGGTCTGGACGAACTTTTCTAAACACGAAATGCTTTTTTGTCACTTGAATTATCCTTTGAAATCGGCATAGGAAGCATTGTGTACACCGCACCACCCGCCGGCTATAAGGTTTTGTCCGGTTATATAGCCGAAATCCCTGACGAGCGGAAAAGCGCGGAGAAACCTTGGGTGCATTATGTGCTGAAACCGTAAATATTGCCACCCATGACCGCATCCGCAAAACAACCCCGATAAAAATACGGACAGCCGGGCCTGTGGTCCGGCTGTTTTTTACAGTTTAAAAGATTATTTCTTTTTTGAAAAAATAAATCCTTAGACAGAATATAACCCATCGCACAAACAGCCCCTAAGAACATAAAACCGATGAGTATCACCGATTTCCGAGGTTTGGACTGATAAATAGGCACCGAAGCCGGCTCTATCACCGTTATGCACGGAGTCTGTTCCTGTACTTTCATCTTGGCTGTTTCGAGCTGTTGGGCGGTAGCATTATACACTCCGTAGGCAAGGTTCATTTCATTCCTCAGGCGGTCTTCTTCTATCTGTACAGTCTGTTTTATTATGTTTTTGTTCCTATCGACAAAATCGGCGTATTTCCCCTGCGCAGAATAATAAAAGCGGCTTTGGCTTCGTCGAATGTTTTCTGTGCATAATCCATATCCTGACGGGCCTTGTCCGTACGGTATCTTATTATATATTCTCCGAGTTTATGCACTATCGAATCGGCCACCACAGCGGATATCACCGGATCCTGCATGGTCACTGCCACACTCATCACCCCAGACCTCTTGTCGATAGAAGCATTCACCCTTCCATAGAGAACCTTCAGCACGCGTGATTGTTCACCCGTGAGAGAAAATATGTCTATATCCTCGCCGGCACGGCCTGATTTCCCCGCCTTCACCCGAAAACAACGACGACACCCAGTTCATAAATCTCGAAGGAGCCTGGATTATATACGTCCACCAGGCCGCCTTCTGTTCCTTTGCCAGATAATTGTAAAAGTGTGACAGGCTCGTCCATTTTCCGGCCCTGTACCTTTATGCCGCACATTTCGGCCAAAAAAGGCTTGGTTGTGACCACCTCAGGATATAAAAAGGACTCCTATACCGTCAGCTCCGCGTGTTCCGCCGCCGAAACCGCCCATACTCAGCAAATCGGCAATTCCGGAAGTCGATTGCGTGTTTCCGCCTTCGGCAACCATTTTGACAGGAGTAATATATTCGGCCGGTATGCTGAAAGCAACAATAAGCTAATACAGCCGATACAGCCGTAACCTTTATGATGAGTTTTCTGGACTCCCATACTTTTTGAAGCCAGTTCCATCAGGTCTATATCTTTTCCTGATCTGTGTTTTTTTAACGTCTTCGGACATAACGTACACTGTTGTATTTTTAAAGCATACCTGCCGTTTTCCGGATATCGCGGATATTCGGCAAGCAACCGTTAATTTATTTAACCATCGAATTGACAAGAGCCGCCACCGAAGTCACCGAAGACGTCAGCCCCATTATCTCGCCAAAGGGAAAGACGGTTTCTGTTCTGTTTGAACGGGACGATTATCTCGGCCCCCGGCTCTATTTTGGGATACCGTCTTCCGAACAAGCTGCCTCCTGGTAGTGGCAACCTGGCCGTTCATATACACCACATACGCCCTTTTGCGTGCATTCTGCATATATCCTCCGGCATTCAGTATGTATTCCTTGAGTTTTTACCGGGAAGATAAGTAGTGGCATTCGGATAGACCACAGCACCGCTTATCTTGACCGTGCTCACATACTGCGGTATGATAATCTTGTCACCTTCCTGCAATATGATATCGTATACGCCTTTCCTGTTTTCATAGCTTTTTTCGAGGTCTATGGCCACAGGGGTAATACGTCGTTATCTGTTCGGCGGTCTGGTGGACAGGGAATCCGCTCGGAAGAGCTCTGAGCCATTCTTACTTTGGCTTCCAGTTTGGCAATGTCGGCATCGGAAAGCCTGCGCCGCAGCTGCGCTCCTTTGACATAAAGAATAAGGTGTGTCAGTCCGCCGGCCTTTTCCACCACATCGGAAAGCCTCATGTTGCTAGAAATGTTGTAGGTTCCCTGGAAAACAACTTCGCCTTCCACTGAGATGAAACTCTGTTTGATATAGGCCGGAGACCGGCGCACGATTATCTCGTCGAACGGTTCGAGCACGAATTTTTTACCGTTGTCGTCGAGTGCCAGACCGTTTTCAAGCGTTATTTCAAACACTTTCGCCTCCGAATCGTTGTATTGCGTGGCCAAAGGATCCTTGATACGAATTGGCCGTTTATCATAGCCTGGGCTGCCGCTTCCTTGAAACCGCCGGCAAGTATTATTGCGTCTTCCACCGACATACCGTCCATATACGGGATAGTGTAACCCGATTTGTCGTCATTCTGTATGTCTTTACCGGATTTTATGGCGTTTATATCCTGATCGAGTTCCCCGTTTTTTCATCCAATGCGGATATTCCGTTGACCTCGCCGCGTACTGTTACCGAATATTTCTCACGAAGACTGTCCATCGAAGGTATGTAAATCTCGTCCTCGCCACGCAGTGCTATGTCCTCGCTCGTACCGTTTATAATAGCCGGGATATCCAGCTGCAATACCTCGTACGTGTAGTCCTCTTTCTGTCTGCTTTAGGATGGAACGACAGGAAAGCATTACCTTTGACGCCTTTCGGCCTTGTCTATCAACGCCTTTACTGTATTCAAACGCTCCGACAACTGGTATTCGCCAGGACGCCACACAGCACCCTGACAATCACACGATTATCGTATTTCGCAATGACCGAATCGACGCTTACCGAGTCCTTATCCATCATTGCAAACGAAGGCATCATGTCGTTATCTACCGTGAATATGCTGTAACGGCTTCCTGCTTTCCTGTTCACGGTGACATTGTCCGTATATGCGCCCCTGAAAAACCTCCGGCAAAACGCACCAGGTCGTCCAGCTGTTTCGTCCTTCTTAAGTTCAAATGTCCGGTTGCGTTTTTACCTTACCTGTTATCTTCACATGGTTCTGATAAGGACTTACCACTACCATATCATTGTCCGAAAGCGTTATGTTGGTTTTGCATTTGCCAGCTTTATGATATAATCGTAAGCATCCAGTCTGGCAACCTCCCCTTGTTTGTTTTGCGATACACGCGGATATCTCGCAAAGAACCTATATTGTTCACACCGCCCGCAAAGGTAAAGCGCATTGAACAAAGTCGAAAGCGACGGCAGAGTAATTATAAGTACCGGAACAGCCGCCTCTCCGGCTATGTTCACCTTTATGCTGCGTATCTTACCGAGAGCCACTTTCACATTGACTTCGCCGGTGGTGTCTATATACCGGAGAAAACCTGGCTCAGTTTGCCTACTATCGTTTTCTGTGCCTGGGCAATCGTAAGTCCGCTTATGAAAATAACGCCGACGTCGGGTATGTTTATAGTTCCCGTCCGGAGTTATTTTTATTGATATAATTTAGCCTCCGAGCTTCCCCAGATGGATATTATTATCAATTCATCGCCTGCCGCCAGTTTATAATCGTCCGGTGTAGGCATGTTGAAGTTAGGCTCGAACGACAGATTTCTCGAACTGAATATTTCACTTCCGAACACATCGAAGTCCCTCCTTGTCGGGGTAGGGTTCGGCATTAGGCGATATTATGTCGAAATTTCTCGAAGTAGCCGTATCGACAACATTGTTTATAGTCCTTCTGCCGGTGTTGCCCTGCTGGGTATTGATAGCTTCGTTTATCCTGGTTTCGACACTCCCATCTCCCTGGCCTTGTTCAACAGTTCAGGGGTTAATTTCTGGGCAAAAACAGTAACGCCGAAACCCAGGACACAAAAAATCCCGTAAAAATTAATCTTTTTCATTATCGCCGAGGATTATATTCTTTTCAAAATTGAATTACAAGGTACAAATATATAATTTTTATACTTACCGGTAAAAGCATGAGTTATTAAAAAACAAAAAGCTGTAAACAAAAAGTTTACAGCTTTTTGTAGCCCTACCTGATTCGAACCAAGACAAGCAGATCCAGAATCTGATGTGCTACCATTACACCATAGGGCTCTGAAAACGGTTGCAAATTTATATATCTTTGTTTTCAATTATGCAACCTTTACCGCGCTGTTTTTTTAAGATTCTTTCGCAGTTTCTCCCGTATGGTCGGCAACAGCCGCGTTCTTGTTTCCTTTCGCGGGTAATATATACGGTCTTCCAACCATCCTGAACGGCTATGGCGGGTGGGTTTTTCATAGAAACGCGACACTTTCTATCTGTTCCCTTGTTTTCAAAACACTTCTTCGAGATTTTAGCATTGGCGGCAAACTCGTCGAGTTTTTCCACAAGTTCTTTTTTTTATGTCCACGCCTATCTGCGTTGCCCGCTTGGCTATTATCATTATAGACTCGTAGATATTTCCTGTTCAGCGTCTATCTCGCTCACATTGCGTGTAATTGTGGTGACGGAGCATTAGATTTCTTGTAATCCATATATTTCTTTTGCGTTATTTTTTTTTCCGTTTCAGACTGCTGTGCGCCGTTTTTACCTTTGCTTTTTGTTCTCTTTTTTAAGCTGTTTTTTATTTCCCTGGCTTTGACGTCCTTTTTCATCCTTACCGATATTTTTGAGCACCTTGTCGAGAGTGGAAGAATCGCTTTTCCAACGCGGCTATTATAGCCTCTGCTTCTTCACTGTATTTGACTTGGGGAACTGCTTGAGGAATATCCTGCCGTAGGTTATGGCATCGGTATACGTTCCTTCTGCTTTGTCCGCGATACTTTATTGGCAAAGATAGCTGCCGCTTTAAGCCTGTTGAACATTATATCTTCCTGTATATCGTAGAGGGCATATCGTCCAGAACATTGAAAACGCAACTATCGCGGCGTTGTATTCTCCATCCTGTAATAATTGTACGCTATATCGTATGCTTTTTTCTCCAGTTTTATGTTTAATTCGCGTACCATTTTATCAGCCTCGGATATATTTTCGGCCGTAGGGTAATTGTCTATGTAACGCTGGAGCATAGTTATGGCCTTTTCGGTATATTCCTGGTCCAGATATGACCCGGTGACAATTTATACGAAGCCACCGCTCCCAGAAATGCCGCTTCCTTTGTTCTTCTCGCTCAACGGATATTCTTTTGGCAAAGTTATTGAGCATACGACGCCATATCGTACGAACCTCTTTTGTACATCGAATAAGCCATAATCCAGTCGGCCATCTCGGCATCCTTCGTCTGGCGGAAGCGCAGATATATAGGCTCCATCAGCTTTATTACTTTAGGATATTTTTCCTGTTCGAAAAGTTTGCAGGCGTATTCGAATTTTTTATCTTCTTCACGCTGTATCTTCGCATACTCGCTGCAAGACGTTACGAACGCCAGTAGCGCCGAGAGGAACAGTATTTTTTGACAATTTAGCTAACATAGGTGCAAAAGTATGAATTTTATCTGTTTCAGGTATAAAAACGGTAAATGTATCTTGCAAAAGTAAGTATAATACATTTAGGATGTACGCAGGAGCACAATTAAATAATTCTTAATAATTACAGGACGCTTTGCCGTGTGCTCCGTAGGATTATAACCGTATCCGCTGAATATATTATAAAATATATGTTAAATACGACATTCAAACATTTAGTTGACACATAGTTATTAGTTTTACGCTGTTTTTAACAAAAAAACTGAAACTTTTATGCCGTTTTGAAAGTCTAATATGTAAAAACGAACGAAAATTATAATCTCTGTACAAACATCAATCAACACTATTTTTTTTCCAATCTGAAATGAAGCACCAACTCATTACTGCGAAAGGGCTCGCCATAGCCCTTGCGATATCGCTATGCGCTTTTTGCCACACAATCGTATTCACAGACACAGCCCCAGATTCCTGCCCGCAAACCGCAGGTAAAATTGTCCGGAACGACCAAAGACGACAAAAAGGCAAATCCATAGAATTCTGCAACATAGTACTCAAAGCACAAGGATACTACTTTCGTGCGCGGCACGATATCCGATATGGACGGCAAATTCAGCATCTCGGTACCGGCCGGACAATACAACGTATCGGTCGGACTCATGGGATACACCACATTCAGCAAAACGATAACCATGGAATCAAACACGGACATGGGTACCGTCACCCTGGCCGAAGACGCAAAAATGCTGGGGAAGTGGAAATAACGGCCAAACTGATAGAACGCGAAGCTGACAAATTTCGTCATGAACAACGTTGGCAAAAGTGCCATGGCAATAGGAAAATCGTCGCTCGAAATTCTGGATATAGCGCCCGGAGTATTCGTCGACAAGGACGGAGCCATAAGCATAAACGGAAAGAGCGACACCAAAATCATGATAAACGACCGCATGACGCGCATGACAGGCGAACAACTGGCGGCATACCTGCGTAATATATAAAGGCGGAAGATATATTAAAGATAGATAATAGCCAACCCTGGTGCGGAATACGATTCGTCTTTCCTCCGGAGGTATAATCCACTACACCATCCGCCGTTCTGCGCTCGAAGGTTACAACGGTTCCGCCGGCATAAGCTACCGCCAGGGGAATATTCCAGCATAAGCCCCAGCGCCAATATCAACTACCGCAATGCCAAACTGACACTTTACGGTTCGTTCTACGGCAGCTGGAGTAAATCAGGAGGGACGAGCTATTCGGAATCAGTATTCATGAACAGGGCAACCGCCGCGACTCGAAATCGTTCAGCAAAAGCAATTACGACAACAAAGGTGTCAACATAGGCGCCATATACGACATAACGGACCGCCAGTCTGTAGGTTTCGAAGCCGACATATTCGGGTTCGGCGGCGACACTCAAAGGCCTGAGCGACATGTACATGAACGAAGGCGCTGTGAAAAAGCACGTACCTTCGATAAACAATTCGGACAACTCGTACGATTTCAATACATTTTCGCTCAACTACCGTATAAAGACCGATCGCTCGGCTCGCAGTTCAAAAAGTACTGTTGTTCGACTGGACGCAGCGCAAATCCGACCGCGACAGCGATTATGACTCCAAGTACGCCATGATATTCGATCCAGACACCGAAGATTATACGATCCTCGAACATACAATATTTATCACCAGGGAGGTTCCGTCCAACAACAACAACTATTCCGTGTCCGCCGACTACAAACACATGTTCACTAAAAAAACAGTCCTGAACGTAGGCGTAAAGTACAACAAAATGGACGTGAAGGACAGCAGCAACTACGGGAGGCTCGAAGAAGGAGCATGGGTGAAAGACCCGGCACGGCAGGATTTTTACAAGTACAAAGAAGACTTGGGAGCCGTTTACGCCAAATTTTCCTCATCTATAAAGAATTTCAACTACACGCTCGACTGCGCATGGAAACGTACCGCATGGACGGGTATTCGGTAACCGCTGGACAAGGAATAGATCTATTCGTCCACCGACTTTTTCCCGTCGGTGTACGTATCAAAAAACAACTTAAAAACAAACAGAAAGGCCACACGGTAGGCGCGAGCTACAACCGCCGCATACGCCGCCCGTATTACAGCCAACTCAACCCCAACATAATACAATACGGAGATTTCGACATCGGTAGGACGCCCGGACATAAAACCGTCGTTCATAAACAACTTCGAACTCTCGTCCACTATAAAGTATAAATACAGTTTCGCATTCGGTTACAACAACTACAACGGCACTTACGAAAACGTCACCGTGCCTAAACCTGAAAAAAACCGAACAGCACCATACAGACCATGGCCGAAATAGACCGTGTGCACAGCCTGTACATGTCGGTATTCCTTCCTTTAAAAACTTACCAAATGGTGGAACGCCAACCTGAACATGAACGGTAGCTGGCGCACATACAACGTACTTGACATGCAGCAATACGTAACTGAACGAAGCATACCGAT
>VOFJ01003456.1_pt1 | contig 41787 bp, 42 predicted proteins | sample 5384081 | NCBI WGS metagenome assembly VOFJ01 (sample SAMN12384729, study PRJNA508395) | human gut metagenome | isolation source: healthy gut I | host: Homo sapiens
AAACGAATGCAACAAATCTTATCACGAAAAAACGGATAAGTGAAAGCAGTGCGGCCGGAATCCAGCATCCCGAACGCACTGCACACAAAACATTTCGGAGGTTTTATTCCGCCTTGGGATCGGGTCCGTATTTATTTTCGCCCCTATGGCCGCCGATGCAGAACCAGACGAGGAAAAAGAGGCTCCACACGGAAAAGACCAGCATTACTGCAAGATAGCGATTCCGGCGCATCCGCAAAAAAAAGACAGCCCGAAAAGGCTGTCTTTCAATCGAACGCGGACGGCGGCTACTCCTCGAAGGAGTGGATCACCACGCCGGAGCGGAGTTTCGGCTCGAACCACGTCGTCTTCGGAGGCATGATGTTGCCCGTGTCGGCGATGTTGATGAGCTGCTGCATCGAGACGGGATAGAGGGCGAAAGCCGCCTTCATCTCGCCGCTGTCCACGCGGCGTTTCAGCTCGCCCAGACCGCGGATGCCGCCCACGAAGTCGATCCGCTTCGAAGTGCGCAGGTCTTTGATGTCCAGAATCCGGTCCAGCACCAGATTCGACAGCACCGTGACGTCCAGCACCCCGATCGGGTCGTTGTCGTCGTAAGTGCCGGGCTTGGCCGTCAGGCTGTACCAACGGCCGTCGAGGTACATCGAGAAGTTATGCAGTCCCGAAGGGCGGTACTCTTCGGCGCCCTTGTCCTCGACGGTGAAGTTTTCGGCCAGCTTTTCGAGCAGCTGGGCGGAGGTCAGACCGTTCAGGTCCTTCACCACGCGGTTGTAGTCGATGATGCGGAGCTGGCCCGCGGGGAAGGTCACGGCAAGGAAGTAGCAGTACTCCTCACGCCCCGTATGGTCGGGATTCCTGCGCTGGCACTCCTGTCCCACACGCGCCGCGGCGGCCGTGCGGTGATGGCCGTCGGCGACGTACAGCGCCGGAATATCCTTGAAAATCTCCGTAATGCGGTCGTTGGTCTTCCTGTCACGGATAACCCACAATTTGTGTCCGAAGCCGTCGGCGGCCGTAAAATCGTACTCAGGAGCGTTGTTTTCCACCACGCCGGCCACGATGGCGTCGATCTCGGCGTTGTCGGGATAGGCGAAGAACACCGGTTCGATATTGGCTTTCTGGTTGCGGACGTGGATCATGCGGTCCTCCTCCTTGTCGGGACGCGTCAGTTCGTGCTTCTTGATCGCGCCCGAAAGGTAATCCTCGTAGTTGCAGCACATCGTCAGGCCGTACTGCGTGCGGCCGTCCATCGTCTGCGCATAGATATAATAGTACTCTTCAGGGTCCTGTTCGAGCCAGCCCTTTTCGCGCCATGCGCGGAAGTTTTCGACGGCCTTGTCGTATACCTCCTGCGAATGTTCGTCCGCAATGGGGTCGAAGTCGATTTCGGGCTTGATGATGTGCAGCAGCGAACGCTCGGTGGCTTCGGCCTTCGCCTCGGCGGAGTTCAGCACGTCGTAGGGACGCGACGCCACCTCGGAAGCGTACTGTTTCGGGGGGCGTATTCCCCGGAAAGGTTTGATTCTTACCATATGTTATGAGTCATATGTTATACACTATTTGTTCACCTGAAACCGGGTATTGCCGTTCTTGAAGAAATCCACGATCTGATTCGCGGCGGCAAGGCCGGCGTTGATGTTGGCTTCGGCGGTCTCGGCGCCCATCTTCTTCGCCGTGGCGAACACCCGCCTGCCGAATTTTTCGTTCAGCTCGGACTGGATGCCGGCGGCGATGTCGGTAATGTATTTCAGGTCTTCGCGTTCGGTCAGGGCCTTCATCACTCCCTGCTCGTCGATCACCTCCTTGCGGGCGGTATTGACCAGCGTCGCACCCTTGGGCATCGACATCAGCAGGTCGTAGCCGATCGAGCCTTTGGTCTGCTCCGTCGCGGGGATATGCAGCGAGAGGTAGTCCGAGTTCTTATACAATTCTTCGACCGAATTCACTTTTTTCACGCCGTCGGCCTCGAAAACGGCCGAATCGGTGATAAAAGGATCGTAGGCGATCACGTTCATGCCCATCGCCTTGCCCTTGCGGCCCACCAGCCGGCCCACGTTGCCGTAAGCGTGGATGCCGAGGGTCTTGCCCTGAATCTCGGAACCCGTGCCGGGCGTGAAGCCGTTGCGGGCCATGAAAATCATCATGGCGAGCGCCAGTTCGGCCACGGCGTTGGAGTTCTGGCCCGGAGTGTTCATCACCACGATGCCGCGTGCGGTAGCCGCCGCGAGGTCCACGTTGTCGTAACCGGCGCCGGCACGCACCACGATCTTGAGGTTCCGCGCCGCTTCGATGACTTCGGCCGTCACCTTATCGCTGCGGATAATCAGCGCATCCACGTCGGCCACGGCCGAGAGCAGTTCCGATTTGTCGGTATATTTTTCGAGCAGGGCCAGTTCGTATCCGGCGCCTTCGACGATCTGACGGATGCCGTCTACGGCCTTCTTGGCAAAGGGCTTTTCCGTCGCAACCAATATTTTCATAGTTTCGATCAATGACGTGAAATAAATATCCTGTTCTCTTTTTGTCTCCCGCATCAGCGGGACGATGGTCGGACACATCGGGGTTATTTCTTATGCGCCTCGGCGAACTCCCGCATGCAGGCCACCAGCGCCTCGACGCTCTCCTTCGGCAGGGCGTTGTAGCACGACGCGCGGAAACCGCCCACCAGCCGGTGCCCCTTGATGCCCACGATGCCGCGGCTCTTGGCGGCCTCCATGAATTCGGGAGCCAGCTCCTCGTAACCGTCGGCCATCACGAAACAGATGTTCATCAGCGAACGGTCCTCCTTGTCCACCGTGCCGCGGAAGAGCGGGTTGCGGTCGATCTCGTCGTAGAGCAGCGCGGCCTTCTCCTTGTTGCGGCGGTAGATTTCGGGAACGCCGCCGATCGACTTGAGCCACTTCAGGGTCTCCTTCAGCACGTAGATCGGGAACACGGGAGGCGTATTGAACATCGAGCCGTTCTCGACATGAGTGCGGAACGAAACCATCGTCGGCAGGTCGCGCACGATCCTGTCCAGCATATCCTCGCGGATGATGGCGAATGCAACGCCCGCGGGGGCGAGGTTCTTCTGTGCGCCGCCGTAGATCATGGCGTACTTGGTCACGTCCACCGGACGCGAAAGGATGTCCGAAGACATGTCGGCGATCAGGGGAACGGGCGACGAGAGGTCCTCGTGGTACTCGGTGCCGTAGATCGTATTATTGGAGGTGATATGCACGTAATCCAGATCGGAGGGGATGGCGAAACCCTTGGGAATGTAGGTGAAATTGCTGTCTTCGGACGAAGCCAGCAATTCCACTTCGCCGTAACGCTTGGCCTCCTTGATGGCCTTCTTGGCCCAGACACCCGTATTCACATAACCGGCTTTCTTGCCCAGGAAGTTGGCGGGGATTTCATAGAAGTAGGTACTTGCACCGCCGCCCAGATAGATGATCTTGTAGTTGTCCGGAATGTGGAGCAACTCGCGGAAAAGAGCGTCGGCCTCGGCCATCACGTCGTCGAAATCCTTCGTCCGGTGCGAGATCGAAAGCAGCGAAAGACCCGATCCGTTGAAGTCGAGAATTGCCTTGGCCGCATTTTCGATGACCTCGTCCGCCAGGATGGAAGGTCCCGCATTGAAATTGTGCTTTTTCATAATAATTCGTATGTGATTTGAATGATCTGATACCCTAACTGTTAGTTTACTAACACAAATATAAATAAAAAAATTTCATAAATACAAATATAGCCAAATAAATTTCAATCCGCAGGAAGAATGCGTCTCTTTTTGGATTGTTTTTATTAATTTTGCCGGGAATAAACCCCGGTCCCGGACAGGGCGGCCCGGCGGAACGGACAAATCCGGCTCCGCCACCGGTTTGCGTTGTCCCGGTCGGAAACACAAGTTCCCGTACACATGGTAAAATCAATGACCGGCTTCGGCAAAGGCGAGGCCACACTCCGAAATAAGAAGATCACGGTCGAGATCCGCTCGCTCAACTCCAAACAGCTCGACCTCGGGCTGCGGCTGCCGGCCAGTATACCGCCAGTCGGAATACGAAATACGCAACATCATCGCCCGCACGATCCAGCGGGGCAAGGTCGATGTCTTCGTGTCGGTCGAGTCGCAGTCCGTCGAGACCCCGGCGCGCATCAACCGCGAGGTGTTCCGCGAATACCTCCGCCAGATGAACGACACGCTGGCGTTCTCGGGCATCGACGCCGACTACGACGCCATCCTGCCGGTGATCATGCGCCTTCCGGACGTCGTGGCGACCGAGGCCGAAGCCATCTCCGAGGAGGAGCACGCCGGGCTGATCGCAGCCGTGGAGGCCGCCGCCGCGCAACTCGACGCCTTCCGGGCGCAGGAAGGCGCCATCCTGATCGCCGACCTGCTGCGCCGCGTGGAGCTGATCGAACAGTACCGGGAGGAGGTCGTGCCCTTCGAGAAAGCCCGCACGGAGACCATCAAGGCCCGGATTCTGGACAACCTCTCGAAACTGCCCGTCGACGTGGACCGCAACCGGCTGGAGCAGGAGATGATCTTCTACCTCGAAAAGCTCGACATCACCGAAGAGAAGGTGCGCCTTACGAACCACTGCAGATACTTCCGCGAAGTGGCCTCGGGCGAGGAGGGCGCAGGCCGCAAACTGGGCTTCATCGCGCAGGAGATGGGCCGCGAGATCAACACGATGGGGTCGAAGGCCAACGAATCGAACATCCAGATTCTGGTAGTCAAGATGAAGGATGAGCTGGAGAAGATCAAGGAACAGGTACTGAACATATTGTAGAAATATCCGGACGGATTCCGGCTGACAACCCGGTCGCATGCGATAAGCCCCTCCCGAGGGAGGGTTTTGGAGCGGGGGCAGACTTGTAAACGACGTCAACGGCGGCGACAACAACAGGAGACCGGGTTGCTAACCGACATAAAATCAATCGCCATCTGATTATGGGTAAAGTCATCATATTCTCGGCCCCGAGCGGCTCGGGCAAAACCACTATCGTCCACCGGTTGCTGGAACGCTATCCGCAGTTCGAATTTTCCATCTCGGCGACCAGCCGCGCACCCCGCGGACAGGAGCGCGACGGGGTGGACTACTACTTCCTCTCGCACGGGGAGTTCATGCAGGCCGTGGCCGAAAACCGCTTCGTGGAGTGGGAAGAGGTCTACAAGGGCACCTGCTACGGCACGCTGCGCTCGGAAGTTGAGCGCATCTGGGCCAAGGGCAACATCATCGTCTTCGACGTGGACGTGATCGGCGGCATCAACCTCAAGCGTATCTTCGGCGGCGAGGCATGTTCGATATTCGTCATGCCGCCTTCGGTCGAGGAGCTGCGCCGCAGGCTCGAAGGCCGCGGCACGGACGCTCCGGAGGTGATCGACCGCCGCGTGGCGAAGGCCGAATTCGAACTGACGAAAGCCCCCGACTTCGACCACGTGGTGGTCAACGACTGCCTCGACGAGGCCGTGTGCGGCACCTGCAGCATCCTCGACCAATTCATCGCGCGGTAGGATGAAACGGGTCATGCTCTATTTCGGGTCGTTCAACCCCGTGCACAAAGGCCATATCGCGCTGGCGGAATACGTCGTCGGGCAGGGGCTGTGCGACGAAGCCGTGCTGGTCGTCTCGCCCCAAAGCCCCTATAAACAAGCCGCGGAACTGGCTCCCGAAATGGACCGTTTCGAAATGGCCGAAATCGCCTGCGCGGCTTCGGCATATCCGGATAAAATCAAACCTTCGGTCGTGGAGTTCCTACTGCCGAAGCCCTCATACACAATAGATACCCTGCGTTACCTAAAGGAAAACTTCGGATCGGAGATGCAGTTCTCGATCCTGATGGGCAGCGACCAGATCGCACGCCTCCCGGGGTGGAAGGAGTATGAACGGATCCTCGAATACCCGGTTTACGTCTACCCGCGGCGCGGCGAACCGGCGGAAGGATTCGAAGGACGCATCACGCCGCTGACGGACGCCCCGTTGCAGGACTTCGCCTCGACCGACGTGCGCGACCGCATCGGGCGGGTGAGGACGTCGCCGCCATGCTCGACGAAGGCGTCGCCGCCTACATCCGCCGCAAGGGACTGTGGAGTCCCGCGACGCGCATCGCGGCCCTCGGGGCGCAGATCGCCGCCGAACCCGAAAACACGGCGCTCTACGTCGAGCGCGGAAAACTCCACTACCGGATGGGCGAGTGGGGTCCGGCGCTCAACGACTTCAACGCCGCACTGCGCATCGACGCGGAGCACGTCGAAGCCAAGGAGTTCGCCCGGATGGTGCAGGAGATACTGGAATTCCGATACAAAGACATATACAACCCCTGAAATGACACGTTTGAAGATAGCCCTCCTGGCGGGCGGAGACTCGCCCGAACGGGGAATCGCCCTTCAGAGCGCCGCCCAGATCGAGGCGGCCCTCGACCACTCGAAATACGACATCACGGTCGTAGACCTCCACCGCCGCGACTGGCACTACACGGCCCCCGACGGGCGGCAGTGGCAGGTCGACAAGAACGACTTCTCGATCACCGTCGACGGCGTTCGCAAGCTCTTCGATTATGCCCTTATCATCATTCACGGCACACCGGGAGAGGACGGCAAACTGCAAGGCTACCTCGACATGATGGGCGTTCCCTATTCGTCGTGCTCGATGACCTCGTCAGTCATCACCTTCGACAAGATCACCACCAAACGCACGCTCGCGGGCCGCGTCAACCTGGCCCGCGAGGTGTTCCTGCGCCGCGGCGAAGCATTCGACCCGGCGCAGATCATCGCCGAACTGGGAATACCCCTGTTCGTGAAACCCAACGCCAACGGCTCGTCGTTCGGCGTGACGAAGGTGCACGCCCCGGAGGAGCTTCCGGCGGCCGTCGAAGCGGCATTCGCCCAGGGTGACGAGATTCTGATCGAGGAGTGCGTCACGGGCCGCGAAATGGGCTGCGGAATGCTCGTCGCCGGCGGGAGGGAGTATGTTTTCCCGATCACGGAGATCGTTTCCAAGAAAGATTTCTTCGACTACCAGGCCAAATACACCGAAGGCTATTCGGACGAGATCACCCCGGCGGACATCACCCCGGAGGTGAAGGCCGAGCTGAACCGCATGACCCGCGAGGCGTACCGCACCTGCCGCTGCTCGGGCGTCGTAAGGGTGGACTTCATCGTCACCCCCGAGGGCGTGCCCTATTTCATCGAGCTGAACTCGATTCCCGGCATGAGCGCCGGAAGCATCGTCCCCAAGCAGGCCCGCGAAATGGGTATGTCGCTCGGGGAACTCTACGACATCATCATCGCCGACACCTGCCGCAAATGATCGAGATAGACGACAAAATCGTAAGCGCCGACCTGCTGCGCGAATGTTTCGCCTGCGACATCGCGCAGTGCAAAGGGATCTGCTGCGTCGAAGGCAACGCCGGGGCGCCGCTCGAAGCCGACGAGGTGGAGATCCTCGAACGCGAATACCCCAATTACAAACCCTACATGACGGCGGAAGGCATCGGGGCCGTCGAACAGCAGGGATTCATGGTCGTCGACGAGGACGGCGACCTGACGACACCGCTGGTCAACGGAGCCGAGTGCGCCTATACCTACACGGAGAACGGCGTGATGCTCTGCGCCATTGAAAAGGCGTGGGCCGAAGGCAGGACCCCGTTCCGCAAGCCGATTTCGTGCCACCTCTATCCGATCCGCGTGATGCGCTTTTCGAACGGCACGGTGGGGCTCAACTACCACCGCTGGTCGGTGTGCGCCCCGGCCCGCCGGTGCGGCGCCAGGCTGGGCATCCCGGTCTACAAAGCCCTCCGGGAGCCGATCGTCCGCCGCTTCGGCGAGGAATTTTACAAGGCGCTGGAAGCCGCCGAAGAGCTGATCAGACAACAATAAGAGAAATAAGAGACTATGAAAAAATACATCCTTACCTGCATCGCCCTCTCGATGGTCTTCACCGCGATGGCCCGCAAGCCCAAAAACTCACGGACGGCCGACGCAGCGGCCCGCGAAATTGCCGCGGCCGATTCGCTCCGCTCGGTGGCGTTGCGGCAGGCCGCGCTGATCGACTCGCTGCAAAGCATCGTCCTCGTCGCAGACCGCACCGCCGGAGAGACAGAGGCCCCGGAACCCGCACCGGTCATCGACCCGGAGCAGGCCGCAGCGGATTCGGTGGCGGCGCTGCGCCTGCGCCTCCGTCCCACGAAAATCGAGTCCATCTTCGACACCAACGGCCTGACCGTGCTCGACACCCTGGCCACGGAAAACGACGCCGTGCAGGTGATACTGTACAGCAACAACAGCTGGAAATACATCCTCAACCGCGAGGTGGCCAAAGACAGCACGATTTTCGAGAAATACTGGGACACGACGACGCTCTTCCCCTACAAGGAGGTCGACATGTCGGGAATGCCCAAATCGGTGGTCATCGACCTCGTGGACTCGCTGACCAGCTACCACTGCCCCTATCAGGGTTCGGTACACCCGCGCGGCAAATACGGCCCGCGGCGCCGGCGCCAGCACCAGGGCGTGGACCTGCCGCTCAAGACGGGCGATCCGGTCTACGCCACGTTCTGCGGCCGCGTGCGAATTTCGGAATACAACAAGGGCGGCTACGGCAACCTGGTCATCATCCGCCACGACAACGGGCTGGAGACCTATTACGGACACCTTTCGGAGCGCATGGTGGAACCCGGACAATGGGTCGAGGCGGGACAGATCATCGGTCTGGGCGGCTCGACAGGACGCTCGACGGGTCCGCATCTGCATTTCGAGACACGCTATTACGGCCAGTCGTTCGACCCCGAACGGCTGATCGACTTCAAGAACGGCATCCTGAGCCGCGAAACGTTCCTGCTGAAGAAATCGTTCTTCAGCATCTATTCGAACGCGGGGCAGGACTTCGACGACGAGATTGCCAACGAGGAGCAGGACAAGAAGGAGGCCGCCGAAAAGGCCGCCATGAAATACTACAAGATCCGTTCGGGCGACACGCTGGGCGGCATCGCCCGCCGCTACGGAACGACCGTGACGAACCTCTGCCGCCTGAACGGCATCAAGTCGACCACCGTGCTGCGCATCGGACGCTCGCTGCGGGTGCGATAGGGCAGCCCCCGATACAGAAACCGCCGGAACTTTCGAAAAAGTCCAGCGGTTTTCCTATTCGGACGCAAACGGCGTCGCTTCGTCCCGCAGCCCCAAAAAACGATTCCCGGCTCCGGGCGCAGAACCGGATGAGAAGCCAGGCGGCTATCCTCCCGCCCCCCCCAAAATCCCGCTTCTTAAGCGGGCGGGCGCAGAACCGGATGACAAGCGTCCCGAAGCCACCGTCCGCCCCTAAAACCCGCCTTTTAGGCGGGCGGGCGCAGAACCGGACAGGAAGCCGGAAGACTTGCCCATCGCTCCCTAAAACCCGTCTTTTAGACGGGTTTCTTGCGCTGAACGGCGTCGATGGCATCGATCACCGCACCGCGGAAGCCCTTGCGCTCCAGTTCGGCAACGCCCGCGATCGTCGTTCCGCCGGGCGAGCAGACGGCGTCCTTCATCGCACCGGGATGCTGCCCCGTGGCGAGCTGCAATTTCCCGGTCCCGACGACCATCTGGCTCACCATGCGGTAGGCATCGGCGCGCGCAACGCCGTGCTTGACGGCGGCGTCGGCGAGCGCCTCGATGAACATGGCGACGAACGCCGGGCCGCAGCCGCAGACGGCACTCGATATGCCGAGCAGGGCGGTGTCCATCGGCAGGACGAGGCCGATCTTCGAAAAGAGCGCCTCCACCTGCCGCCACTCCCCGTCCGAAAGCGAATGGCGGCGTTCGCAGACGACGATGCCTTCACAGACCGAAACGGGCGTGTTGGGAACGGTACTCAAATGGTGCGTGCCGGGGGCGAGCATCCGCTCGTAATCGTCGAACGTGACGCCCGCGGCCACCGAAACGACGATCTTACCCGCCAGTTGTTCCCGTACGGGCGTAAGCACCGCTTCGACCTGGTAGGGCTTCACGGCGACGACCACCAGATCGGCGAACGCGACGACCGCCGCCGCATCGTCGAAAGCCCGGAAGCCCTGCGGCTCCGTATTGCGCTGCAATTTCGCACGGTCGCGCGCGCACGCGCCGATGTCGCCGGGGCCGCACGGCCCCCCGAGCGGACAAACCCGCCCGCCATGGCCTGCGCCATATTTCCGAATCCGATAAAACCGATTTTCATATAAGTCTGGTATAATTTATCATTCGTGCAGCAACCACTCATAAAAACGGGCTTCTTAAGCCCGCGCCGGCCGAATATCAACGAACCGACGCGCACCATCGTCGAACCGCACTCGACGGCCAGCGGATAGTCGTGCGACATGCCCATCGACAACGTGTTGAACCGCGCCCCGAAATAGGGTTGCAACAACTCGAAACAGCGTTTCAGCTCCGTGAAATCGCGGCGGATCACCGCCCCGTCGTCGGTATTGGTCGCAATGCCCATCACGCCGCGCACGCAGACGTTCCGGCATGCGGGCAAACGGGGCCGTGCGGACGTACTCCATCAGCCCGGCCATGTCCCAGCCCGTCTTGGTCTCCTCCTCGGCGACGTGGATCTCCAGAAGGATCTCGATCGTGCGCCCGCACTTGGCCGCCTCGCGCTGGATGGCCTCGGCCAGCCGCGCGCTGTCCACCGAATGGATCAGCGAGACGAACGGCGCGATATATTTGATCTTGTTGGTCTGCAGGTGGCCGATCATGTGCCACTCGATATCTTGGGGCAGCGCCTCGTATTTTTCGCGCAGCTCCTGCGGACGGCTCTCGCCGAAGACGCGGTGTCCGGCGTCGTAGGCCTCGCGGATCGCCTCCGCGGGGTGGGTCTTCGACACGGCGACCAGCGTGACGCCCCCGGGAAGCGTCGAGCGCACGAACGACAGTTGACAAGCTATATCCGACATTGGTCTTTCAGTTTTACCCGGTAAAAATACGCAAAATTCGTACAACGTGAAACAGACCCGGGAAAAATCCGGGCCTGCAACTCGTTTTTCTGCCCGAAAACCCTATTTCGCCACGACGATCTCCGAGCAGCCGAACTCCCCGGGAAGCGTCCGCTGCGTCTTCTTCAGCGCATCGTAGACGTGAATGCGGCGCGTGCCGTCCGCCTCGCACAGCAGGTAGATTTCCAGCGAATCCTTATCGGGAGCGTACTCCGTGACCGAAAGCGCCGTGCCCGGAACTTCAGCCAGCGTCTCGCCGAAAGCGCCGTCACCGGCAGCGTTGAACAGCCGCAGCTGCGTTTTGCCCCCGGCCGAAACGGCATAGCCGCCCACCTGGTACAGTTTTTCCGGCTCGTCGGCCGGGGCTGCCACAGTCCGGAAGGGAATCATCGCATCGGCCCCGACGGCTTCGCCCGACCCCGATCCGCCGTAGACCCTCAACACCAGCGGAGCGCACGTCCCGTCGGCGTTGCGCTGCGCCAGCAGCAGTTCGGAACCGACCCGCACGAACGGCTGCACGGCCAGCGTCTGCACGACCTCCCCGGGTATCTGCCAGGAGACCGGGGAGACGGGCGAAGTGCGGGTCACGGTTTGCGTGGTCAGCGTCAGCCGCCCGGAATCGTAGTTCAGGAATCCCACGGAAGAGTCGGAAACCAGCCCGGCAAACAAATAATCGCCGAACCCGAAGTCGTTCCAGTACTTCATCGTCAGATCGACACCCACCGCCGAACCGGAGTACAGGCCGTAAATCCAGCCCGAGCCGGGAACGCCCACCGGGCAGGCGATTCCCCGACCGACGCCGAGCGTTTTGACCGGCGTTACGCCGCCCGTCGCCGGGTCGATCCGGTCGACGCGGGTTTCGTCCGTATCGAAAACCGAAAGGCCGTAGAGCGCCGCCTCCCCGGGCTGCCCGTCGGCGACCCGGATCTTGCCCAGCGGCATCATCCTGCCCCGGCGGAACAACAGCACCCGGACCGTGGAAGCGGGGTAGTGCCCCGGGGCCAGGAAGGTGATACCCGTGGCCGTGCGCGACGAGACGATCCCCCGCACGCCCTTGGCGTAGCCCTCCGGAGCGAACGCCCCGGAACCGTCCGTCCAGTAGATTTCGAGCATGATTTCATCGTCGGACTCGAACCCTTCGGCCGAGACGGTCACCCCGTCGCCGGGCGTAAAGACCCACGAATCGGGCGGCATGACGACGTTCTTCACGAAAACGGGAACCCGGTTCTTATCCGAAGAACAGGCCCCGAAAATCGCCCCGGAAAGGAGCAGGAACAGAATCTTTTTCATTCAAGCATTTGAATTTCATATTTTTACTCCGCTCCGGGGGGGCATTTCCGGGATATGCAGTACGCGCATCCGATCACAAAGATAGCGTTTTTCTGCCGTTTCCGCATCGTTTTCCATCTTTGGGACCGGTGCCGCAACGACGCTTTCAGTAAATCGGAAGGTTTTGCCGGGCCGGACGCGCTTCCGTTTGCACCTGTCCGACTTTTTTTTTGCCCGACCGCATGCAATTCGGTTTTGCATCTGTCCGACTTTTTACTATCTTTGGTGTCAAAACCCGAAAAACAATGAAAAAACTCCGATTGATTCTTGCAGCGACAGCCGTATTCGCATACGGCGCGGCATCGGCCTGCACCAATTTCATCGTCACCAAAGGAGCTTCGACCGACGGTTCGGTGATGGTCACCTACGCGGCCGACTCCCACGCGCTCTACGGCGCGCTGTACCACACCCCCGGCGGCAAGCACAAGGCCGGGGCGATGCTGCCCGTCTACGAATGGGACACGGGCCGTTACCTGACGGACATCCCGCAGGTCAAAGAGACCTGGTCGACCATCGGCAACATGAACGAACATTCGCTCATCATCGGCGAAACGACCTACGGAGGCCGCCCCGAACTGGAGGACTCGACGGGCCGCATGGACTACGGATCGCTGATCTACATCACGTTGCAGCGCGCCAAGACCGCCCGCGAGGCGATCGCCACGATCGCCGAGCTGGCCAACACCTACGGCTATGCGTCGAGCGGGGAATCGTTCTCGATCGTCGATCCCGGCGAAGCGTGGATCATGGAGCTGATCGGCAAGGGCTTCAAGGACGACGGCAAGGGCGGCAACGCCCGCAAGGGCATCGTATGGGTGGCCCGCCGCATTCCCGACGGCTATGTCTCGGCGCACGCCAACCAGGCCCGCATCACCACCTTCCCGAAGAACGATCCCGAAAACTGCCTCTACTCGCCCGACGTGATTTCGTTCGCCCGCGAGATGGGATATTACGACGGTCCGGACGCCGATTTCAGCTTCTGCGACGCATATGCGCCGCTCGACTTCGGCGCCCTGCGCGCCTGCGAAGCCCGCGTGTGGGCCTTCTTCCGCACGGTGGCCGACGATATGGACCGATACGCGGATTATGCGATGGGCCACAACAAGGAGAACCGCATGCCCCTGTGGGTCATGCCCCGCGCGAAGGTGTCGCCCAAAACAGTCTTCGACTGCATGCGCGACCACTACGAAGGGACTCCGATGGACATGACCGCCGACATCGGCGCCGGAGGCCACAACTGTCCCTACCGCTGGCGCCCGATGGAGTTCGAGGTCGACGGCGTGAAGTACGTCAACGAGCGCGCCACGGCCACCCAGCAGACCGGATTCTGGTTCGTGGCGCAGGCCCGGCCCGGCGTGACGGACGACATGGGCATCCTCTGGTTCGGCGTGGACGACGCGGCCACCTCGTGCCTGACGCCGATCTTCTGCTCGGCACAGGAGGTTCCCGAGTGCTTCCGCGAGGGCAACGGCTCGATGCTCGAATATTCGCCCACGTCGGCGTTCTGGCTCTTCAACCGCACGACCAATTTCGCCTACATGCGGTATGACATGATCTCGGCGGACATCCGCAAGGTCGCGGACAAGTGGGAGAACGACATGCTCCGCAACGTGCAGGCGCTCAACGCCAAAGTCGGCAAAATGTCGCCCGGGGCACGGCGCGGCTACCTCACGGAGCTGAGCGTTTCGACGGCACAGCAGCTTTTCGACCGCTGGCAGAAACTCAATGGCTACCTGCTGGTGAAATACATGGACGGCAACGTGAAGAGCGAGCACGGCGACGTGCTGTCGTTCCTCGACGGCGACGGCGGCCCGGCGCATTTCGTCGACAACGGCAACGGCAAACAGATCCCCGGCAAGATCCAGTTCCCGGGCTACAACGAGAAGTGGAAACGCGCCGTGGCGGCCGATAACGGAAAAGTCTTAAAAGTAGTAAAATAATGCGGTACGACATCATCATCGTGGGCAGCGGCCCCGGAGGTTATGTGGCGGCGATCCGTGCCGCGCAATTAGGCAAAAAGGTGGCGCTCGTGGAGCGCGCCGAACCGGGAGGCGTCTGCCTCAACTGGGGCTGCATCCCGACCAAGGCGCTGCTCAAGAGCGCGCAGGTCTACGGATACTGCAAAAATGCGGAGCATTACGGACTGGAAGCGTCCGGAGAGATCCGGCCGAATTTGGGAAAAGATCGTGGCGCGTTCGCGCGGCGTGGCCGAGACCATGTCGAAAGGCGTGCGGTTCCTGCTGAACAAGAACAACATCGACCTCATCCCCGGATTCGGACGCCTCACGGCCCCGGGACGGCTCGACGTGGACGGCACGGAGTACGAGGCCGACCACATCGTCCTCGCCACGGGAGCCAGGCCGCGCGAAATGCCCTTCATGCCCGTAGACGGCGAGCATGTGATCTCCTCGCGGCAGGCGCTGACGCTCACGCGCCTGCCCGAATCGATGATCGTCGTGGGCTCGGGAGCCATCGGCAGCGAATTCGCGTGGTTTTACGCCGCGCTGGGCGTGAAGGTCACCATCGTCGAATACATGCCCCGCATGATGCCGCTCGAGGACGAGGAGGTGTCGAAGACCATGGAGCGCGCATTCCGCAAACTGCGCGCGACGGTGCTCACGGCAACCACGGTAAAGCCGTGAAGGTCAATGCCGAAGGGCTTTGCGAAGTGGAGGTCGAGGGCAAAAAGGGCGCGGAGACGCTCACGGCGGAGATCGTGCTGTCGGCCGTGGGCATCAAGTCCAACATCGAAGGCATCGGCCTCGAAGAGCTGGGCGTCGCCGTCGAGCGCGACAAGATCGTCGTGGACCAGTTCTACCGCACCAATGTCCCGGGCGTCTACGCCATCGGCGACATCGTGCCGGGCCCGGCGCTGGCGCACGTGGCTTCGGCCGAGGCCGTCTGCTGCGTGGAGGCCATCTGCGGCCTGAACCCCGCGCCGGTGGACTACACGACCATTCCGTCGTGCATCTTCACACAGCCCGAGGTGGCGTCGGTCGGCATGACCGAGCAGCAGGCGCAGGAGCGCGGCATCGCCTACAAGGCCGGGCGTTTCCCCTTCACCGCATCGGGCAAGGCCACGGCGGCCGGCGACCGCGACGGATTCGTCAAGCTGCTCTTCGACGACGAAGACCGCCTGTTAGGAGCCCATATGGTCGGGGCATCGGTGACCGAGATGCTGGCCGAACCGACGCTGGCGCGCACGCTGGGCGCCACGGCCCACCGGATAGCCCGCACGATCCACGCCCATCCGACGATGAACGAGGGCGTCATGGAGGCCGCCGAAGCGGCGATGGGCGCGGCGATCCATCTCTGACAGCCGAACCGTCCCGATAAGCCGAACCGCCCCTGCCGCACAACATAGCGGCAGGGGCGGTTCGATTCAAGGCACGGTCCTTTCAAATCTTTCAGACCCGCAGCGTCACGACAAAGCGCGCGCCCTGCGTATAGGAAGTGTCGAGGCGTATCTCCCCGCCCGACTTCCGGGCGATCAGCCGACAGAGGCTCAACCCCAGCCCGAGGCCCTGCGCAAAGGGATCGGCCTTGTAGAACCGCTCGAAAACCCGTTCCGCATCCGCAGGATCGATGCCGCAACCCGTATCGGTCACCGAGAGGGTCAGCAGGCCGTTCCCGGCACAGCCGCAGGCGACCGTGACCGAACCCTTCGGGGTGAATTTGACGGCGTTCTTGAGCAGTTCGCGGATCAGTTCCGTCACATAGCCGCGGTGGAGCGGCACGACAATCTCCGGCCCGGCGAAATCCATCCGGTATTCGACCCCATCCTTCGGCGGCAGGCGCTCGATCTCGGTGCGGATGAGCTGGCAGATGTCCACCGGCATCTTGGGCAGCTCCGCAACCGTATTGTCCAGCTGCGAGACTTCGAGCATGTCGTTGATCAGGGCCGTGAACAACTGCGTGTTGTCGCGGATGATCTGCGCGAATTCGACGCTCTCCTCCTTCGAAAGCCCGCCTTCGGCGATCAGTTCGGCAAAACCGTTGATGGCGTTCAGCGGCGTACGGATCTCGTGGCTCATCGAACCCATGAAATCGCGTTTGAGGCGGTCGCTCTCCAGCGCCCGCTGGGATTCGATGCGCAGGTTGTGCTCCAAATGCTTGATGCGCGTGAGGTTACGCCACAGATAGACCACCGCGACGATGGCGATGGCCAGAATGACGGCAATGAACCACAGCAGGTTACGGCGTTTCTGGGCCAGCAGCAGCGCCCGGTCGCGCTCGACCTTGTCCAGCCCGTACTGCACTTCCAGTTCGCCCACGCGCTGCGCATATTGCAGCGACGCAAGGGAGTCACGCACGGCGATCACCTCCCTATACGCGCCGCCGGCCTCCTTGTAGCGCCCCATGCGTTCGTAGAGATTCGCCCGCCGGGCATACATGTCCGCCAGCTGCGCCGACATGCCTGCGGGGCGCGAAACCAGGATCAGCGAATCGTTGTAAACCATCGCATTGGCGTAATCGCCCCAGTGTTCGTAATAGGAAACGCTGATATTGTAGAACCAGTGTCGGTCCAGCAGCATGTTGTCCTGCGACGAGGAGCTCTCCACGAAACGGCGGTAGCGGTCGTAATAGGCGCCGGCCCGCTGGCGGTCGATCAGCGGCGAGGTGCACATCGTATAGTAGCAGACCAGATAGGACATCTCCTTGGGAATGTAGGGGCGGCGGCGCACGACCTCCGGATCGAGGTAATAGGCGTCGAGCATCGCCAGGTAGTCGTCGGCGGTGCGCACCAGAGCGTCGCGGTCCCTCGTGGTGCCGTACACCGAGATCAGGCAGGTAATCAGGTTGGCGTGGAAATTCCGCCGCGCGGTGGGCCGCATCTTCGGCAGCAGGGCGGCTTCGTCGGTCCAGTAGGGGAGTCCGCGCTCCATGTGCATCCGGCCCTCGGCCGAACCGAGTTTATAGGCGGCGATGCCCTTCAGAAAGAGCTGGGAAGCCTCGTCGCAGACCGTATGCGGCGGGCTGGTGCGGACCGAGTCGACGTAGTCCTGGCACAGCCGCACGGACTCCTCCGTCCCGGCGACCTGAATCCGGCGCGCCATGTCCACCATGCGGTAATAGGCCGGAAGTCCCTCCATGCTGCTGCCTTCCAGCAGCGGCTCCACGGCGCGGAGCAGTTTTCCGAGCGAGTCGGCCGATTCGGGACGGGCGATGTAATAGGAAGCCAGCGAACCGAGCGACGACCCGACGGCGAAGGCGTCGCCTGCGGCAAAGGCCTCGTCGAAGAGTTTGCGCGCATAGAACATTTCGTCCTCCGACGAATCGGTCAGGTCCTTGAGGTTGAGCAGGATGTCCACCCGCCTCCGCGCATCGCCCTCGGCGGCGTACGCGCCTTTGAGCGAATCGATCAGACGGTCTTTGGGAAATGCGGACGCCGAGGCGATGAAGCCTACGCAAAGCAGCATCCACAGCAATTTAGTCATAAGCCGGGTATTGTTCATCAAATGTAGGCAAAAAAAACGAGGATTCAAATCGCCGCGTTAAAATGTGGAGTTTATGTGCCGCTTCCGAATGCGGACCACGGGAAAAACAGGCGGCGGACCCGATGAGGTCCGCCGCCTGGCATTTCGGTGCACGGGATCGTCACTTGAACCACTCCTGCAAATGGTCGCGGCCGTAGAAGTAGTAAACCGCAACCCCACCCAGCTGGTGAGCAGCACCACGACCGACGCGATGACCTTTCCCGCCGTGGAGATGTTTTTTTTGAAGATGTCCAGCACGCACCAGATCGCGCACACGAGGCCGATCAGCCAAATAATCGTTCCAATCATAACAATTTGAATTTAGAAAAACATTGATGTTCGAATATGTCCGCCGGGTAAACCACGTCCGAGAGGAACAGCCCCTGGGCCGGGGCGCCGGCGCTCGACCGCGACAGGTCGCGGCTCGCGACGATCTCGCGGAACTCGCCGGGCGTGTACCGTCCGCGGCCCACGTCGACCAGCGTGCCGGCCAGCGACCGCACCATGTTGCGCAAAACCGGTCCGCACGGATCGTGAAACACATCGTGCCGCGGGGACTGACGGTCCAGACGGCCTCCTTCACATGACAGATATTGGTCTTGTTGTTCGAATTGAGCTTGGCGAAAGAGGTGAAATCGTCGAACTCCGGCAGCATCGCCGCCGCCTCGTTCATCCGCCCGACGTCGAGCGGAACGTAATACTGCCACGTCAGATGCCGCGTGAAGGGATTCTTGCGCGGCTCGATGAAATAACGGTACTCCCGTTCGCGGGCGTGGAAGCGGGCGTGGGCATCCTCCGCGACGGGCGTCATGCTGCCCACGGAGATATCCCCGGGAAGCAGGAAATTGAGCTTGTAGACCGTCTGCGCAGGATCGTCGACGGGCCGTTCGCAGTCGAAGTGCGCCACGTAGTAGGCCGCATTGACCCCCGTGTCGGTACGCCCGGCGCCCGTCACGGAGACCGGTTCGCGCAGCAGGGTAGCGAGCGCACGTTCGAGCGTCTGCTGCACGGAAGGCTGGTCGGGCTGACGCTGCCAGCCGCAGTAGGCGGCCCCGTTGTACCGAAGTTCGAGAAAATAGCGCATGCCGGAAATGATTTGTCCGGCAAATATACGAAATTCCGGAATACTATTGTACGCTCTCCTGCGTTTAGATTCACAAATAATTCGTATCTTTGTACGAATATCTCGACAAAACAAATGAAAGCAGCGATCATAGGATACGGTAAAATGGGACGCGAGATCGAACGGATACTCGCCGAAAGGGGCCACGAAACGGCCCTCGTCATCGACACGGACAATGCGCACGAACTCGACGCCGCACATCTGGCGGGCATCGACGCGGCGCTGGAGTTCACGATGCCCGAAACGGCCTACCGCAACATCCGCACCTGCATCGAATGCGGCGTGGCGGTGGTGAGCGGCACGACGGGCTGGACCGACCGCCTCGGCGAATTGCAGGAGCTGTGCCGCGAGCGGGGCGGGGCGTTGTTCTACGCCTCGAACTACTGCCTGGGCGTGAACCTGATGTTCCGCCTCAACCGGCAGCTGGCGGCGATGATCGGCCGCGTGGGCGGCTACGACGTACGTATCGAGGAGGTGCACCACACCCAGAAAAGCGACGCCCCGAGCGGCACGGCCATCACGCTGGCCGAAGGCATCCTCGACAACCTCGCCGACAAGCAGGGCTGGGTCAACTACGCCCCGGGCATCGCGCACGCCGCGAACCGCGTGGAGCGCAGCGAGGACACGCCCGCCGACCGGATCGAAATCCGCTCGGTGCGCGAAGGCGCCGTCCCGGGCATCCACACCGTGACCTACGAATCGGAGGACGACGTGCTGGAAATCAGGCACACGATCAAAAACCGCCGCACGCTGGCCCTGGGAGCCGTCGTGGCTGCCGAATTCCTCTGCGGAAAACAAGGCGTCTACTCGATGGACGACCTGCTGAAATAATTGAAACAACCGATATAAAATGGGTAAAATCAAGAACTTATTACACAACAAATGGGTCGGTTTCACGCTGGCCGCATTGCTTTATACGCTCTGGTTCGTGGTCTGGACGGGCAACCTCTGGATGCTGCTGGGACTGCCGGTCATCTTCGACCTCTACATCACGAAATTCTTCTACCGCTACGTGTGGAGCCACAACGTGAAGATGTGCCAGCGCAGCACAATCTACAAGACGGTTTACGAGTGGGTCAACGCCATCATCTTCGCGACGGTCGTGGCGACGCTGGTGCACATCTTCGTCTTCCAGATGTACGTCATCCCCACCTCGTCGATGGAACGGACGCTGCTCATCGGCGACTACCTCTACGTGAGCAAGGTGGCTTACGGACCGCAGATGCCCAACACGCCGCTGTCGTTCCCCTTCGTACACCACACGATGCCCTTCTCGCAGACCAAGAAATCGTTCTCCGAGGCGATCAAGTGGCCCTACCACCGTCTCAAGGGACTCAAGCCGATCCGCCGCAACGACGTGGTGGTGTTCAACTTCCCGGCGGGCGACACGGTGCTGCTCGAAAACCAGAACGTGACCTATTACGACACGCTGCGCGGTTTCGAGGAGTCGTTCGGCAAGGAGGAGGGACGCAAGCGCCTCAACGAGAAATACACGGTGATCAGCCGTCCGGTGGACAAACGCGAGAACTACATCAAGCGCTGCGTGGGGCTTCCGGGCGACTCGCTCGAAGTCCGCAACGGAAAGGTGTGGGTCAACGGCGAACCGCAGGAGGCGATCCCCGGCCTGCAATACAACTACGTGGTGCAGACCTCGGCGCCCTTCACGCAGTACGCCATCGACAACCTCGGCATCCGGGAGTACAGCGGTAACGGCTCGGGGTATTACATGACGCTCACGGACGAAACCGCCGAGAAGGTCAAGGCGCTCAGCAACGTCATCTCGGTCCGCCGCTACATCTACACCCCCAACAACGGCGTATTCCCGCAGTGGGGCACGCCCCGCTGGAGCCAGGACAACTACGGCCCGATCTGGATTCCGAAGAAGGGAGACACGGTGCAGCTCACGGCGGAGAACCTGCCGCTTTTCCGCCGCATCATCGAGGCGTATGAGAATCACACGCTCGAAGAACGCGACGGCAAAATCATCATCGACGGGAAGGAAACCGCGGAATACACCTTCGCGATGAATTATTACTGGATGATGGGCGACAACCGCCACAACTCGGCCGACTCGCGTTTCTGGGGCTTCGTGCCCGAGGACCACATCGTGGGCAAGGCGTCGTTCGTATGGCTGTCGCTCGATGCGGAAAAGAGTTTCCCCGCGAACATCCGCTGGGAGCGGCTCTTCAGAAAGGTGCGATAGACGTGGCCGGCGACAGTTACAGGACCGTCGCGGCCCCCGCCGAAGCCGCCTGCCGGGAGCGGAGCAGCAAGTTCCTCTCCTGGATCTATCCCGTACGTACGGAGGAGGAGATCCGCGAACGGCTCGACGCGCTGCGCAAACGGTATTACGACGCCACGCACCACTGCTACGCCTGGCGGCTGGGGCCCCGCGGCGAGGCGTTCCGCGCGAACGACGACGGGGAGCCGTCGGGAACCGCCGGAAAGCCGATCCTCGGACAGCTGCTTTCGAACGACATCACGGACTGCCTGGTGGTCGTGGTCCGCTATTTCGGAGGCACGAAGTTAGGGGTTCCGGGGCTGATCGCCGCCTACAAGGAGTCGGCGGCGGAGGCCATCGCGGCGGCCGAAATCGTGGAGCTGACGGTGGACCGCACGGTGCGGGTCGATTTCCCCTACGTGGCGATGAACGCCATCATGCGGGTCGTCAAGGAGGAACAGCCGCGCATCGAGGAGCAGACCTTCGACAACCTCTGCACGATGCGGCTCACGATCCGCGAAGCCGCGCGGAAACACTCGTCGGGAAATTCCGGAAAGCCGGAGGCAGCATCGCCGAAGACAGAAATGAAAAATGAAGAATTAAAAATTATCTTTGGCCGAAAGGCGTCCGCATTCCGGATGCGTCGCGACAAGCCCCTCCCGAGGGAGGGATTTGGGGTGGGGTCAGGCTTGTAAACGACGCCAAAGGCGGCGACAACGACCGACCGATATGTAACTCCGGGATAAGTTGTCAAACAAGATACATGAAACACGAAAACTGCATTTATATAAAAGGAGCGCGGGTCCACAACCTCCGCAACATCGAGGTCGAAATTCCGCACAACAAACTCGTCGTCGTGACGGGACTTTCCGGTTCGGGCAAATCGACGCTGGCCTTCGACACGATTTTCGCCGAGGGGCAGCGCCGCTACGTCGAGAGCCTCTCGGCCTATGCGCGGCAGTTCCTCGGGAAGATCAACAAACCCGACGTGGACATCATCACGGGCATCGCGCCGGCCATCGCCATCGAGCAGAAGGTCAACACGCGCAACCCCCGTTCGACCGTGGGCACGACGACCGAAATCTACGACTACCTCAAACTGCTGTTCGCACGCACGGGGCACACCTTTTCACCCGTCTCGGGGCAGGAGGTGCGCTGTTTCAGCGTGGACGACGTGGCCGCCTACATCCTTGCGCACGACGGACAGCGCGTGGCGATCGGCGCACCGCTGGCGCTCGCCGAAGGGCAGGGGATCATCGAAAAACTGACGCTGCTGCTCTCGGAGGGCCTTATGCGGGTTTACATGGGCGGCGAGGTGAAACTCATCGAGGAGATTCTGCCCGGAATCGGGCCGGAGACCGGAGCCGAAGACATCCGGATCGTCGTCGACCGCATGCGCGTCACGACGGACGAGGACACGCAGACCCGCATCCGCGACTCGGTGGCCCGCGCTTTCTCCTACGGAGGGGGCGTCTGCGAGGTGGTCACGGACGAAGGCATCCGGGAATTCTCCTCGCGCTTCGAGGCCGACGGCATCGAGTTCGAACACCCCTCGGAACACCTGTTCAGCTTCAACAACCCGCTGGGGGCCTGCCCCCGGTGCGAGGGTTACGGCAAGGTGATCGGCATCGACGAAGACCTGGTGATCCCCGACAAAAGCAAGACCATCTACGAGGACGCCGTGGCCTGCTGGCGCGGCGAGACGATGCGCAAATGGAAACAGAAGCTCGTGGAGAACGCCTCGAAATTCGACTTTCCGATCCATACGCCGTTCCACGAACTGACTCCCGAGCAGAAACGCCTGCTGTGGCGCGGCAACGAATATTTCCACGGACTCGACGAATTTTTCGAATACATCGACTCGGAGCGGCGCAAGATCCAGTTCCGCGTGATGAAGGCCCGCTACACGGGCAAGACCACCTGCCCCGATTGCGGCGGCTCGCGCCTGCGCAAAGAGGCGCTGTACGTCCGTGTCGGCGGCAAGACGATCGCCGATCTGGTGGCGATGCCCGTGGACGAGCTGATCGCCTTCTTCGGCGGGCTGGAGCTGGACGAACACGACGCCAAAACGGCGTCGCGCATCCTCGTCGAGATCCGCAGCCGCCTGCAATACCTCGCCGACGTGGGGCTGGGCTACCTGACGCTCGACCGCCTGTCGTCGACCCTATCGGGCGGCGAAAGCCAGCGCATCAACCTCTCGACGTCGCTGGGCAGCAACCTCACGGGGTCGCTCTACATCCTCGACGAACCGTCGATCGGACTGCATCCGCGCGACACGAACCGCCTGATCGGCGTATTGAAACAGCTGCGCGACCTGGGCAACACGGTGATCGTCGTGGAGCACGAGGAGGAGGTGATCCGCGCCGCAGACTGGATCGTCGACATCGGTCCCAAGGCCGGGTACAACGGCGGCGAAGTGGTCTTCAGCGGCACGCTGCCCCAACTGCTGAAAAGCAAAAAGAGCCTCACGGCCGACTACCTCACGGGGCGGCGCGAGATCGCCGTCCCGGCGACCGCCCGCGGCTGGAGCAACTCGATAACCGTAAAGGGCGCTCGGAGAACAACCTGCGCAACGTCGACGTAAGGATTCCCCTGGGCGTGATGACCTGCATCACGGGCGTCAGCGGCTCGGGAAAATCGTCGCTGGCGAAGGGAATCCTCTACCCGGCGCTGCGGCGACTGCTGTACGACACGGGCGTGAAGCCCGGCGATTTCGACGGCCTGACGGGCGACGTGCAGCTGCTCAAATCGGTCGAGATGGTCGACCAGAACCCCATCGGCAAGTCGTCGCGCTCAAACCCGGTAACTTACATCAAAGCCTACGACGAGATTCGCAAACTCTACTCGGACCAGCCCTATGCCCAGCACAACGGGCTGGGCGCTTCGGCCTTCTCGTTCAACATCGCCGGAGGCCGCTGCGAGGAGTGCCAGGGCGAGGGCGTCATCAAAGTCTCGATGCAGTTCATGGCCGACGTGGAGCTGGTCTGCGAGGCATGCGGCGGGCGGCGCTTCCGCGACGAGGTGCTGGAAGTCAAATACCGCGGGAAGTCGATCTACGACGTGCTGGAGATGACCGTGGACGACGCCGTCGCCTTCTTCGGCGAGGAGTGCAAGAACTCGACCTGCAAACGCATCGTCGAGCGGTTGCAGCCGTTGCAGGACGTGGGGCTGGGATATATCAAACTCGGGCAGTCGTCGTCGACGCTCTCGGGCGGCGAGAGCCAGCGCGTGAAGCTGGCTTCGTTCCTGACGAAGGATTCGGCGCAGGGAGGCGTCATGTTCATCTTCGACGAGCCGACGACGGGACTGCACTTCCACGACATCTCGAAGCTGCTCGCGGCGTTCAACGCCCTGATCCAGCGCGGACACACGATCGTGATCGTCGAACACAACATGGACATCATCAAGTGCGCCGACTGGGTCGTGGACCTCGGCCCCGAGGCGGGCACGCAGGGCGGACGGGTCGTGTTCGAAGGCACGCCGCGCGAGCTGGAAAAGTGCCCCGAAAGCCACACGGGCGAGTTCCTGCGCCTGCGCACCAAACTTTAAGCGACCGAAATGGAATTTTTCACATACAGACTGCCCAACGGCATCCGCGGCATTCACCGCCAGGTGCGCAACACCGTGGCGCACTGCGCGCTGGTGATCGGCGCCGGAAGCCGCGACGAACATCCCGACCAGTACGGGCTGGCTCACCTGGCGGAGCACGCCTTCTTCAAGGGGACCGAGCGCCGCAGGGCGTGGCAGGTCAACTGCCGCCTGGAGAACCTCGGCGGGGAGCTGAACGCCTTCACCACCAAGGAGGACACGACGATCCACGCCACGACGCTCCGGGGCGACTTCGCGAAGGCCGCGGAGCTGATCGCCGACATCGCCTTCCGCTCGACGTTCCCCGACCGGGAGCTGGAGCGCGAAAAGGAGGTGATCGTCGACGAGATCAACACCTACAAGGATTCGCCCGCCGACCTGATCTACGACACCTTCGAGGACATGCTGTTCGAGGGTTCGGAGCTGGGGCACAACATCCTGGGCCGCAAGGCGGCGCTGATGCGCTACGACGGCGACGCGATCCGCGCCTTCACGAAGCGCACGCACACCACCGACCAGATGGTGTTCTCGTCGATCGGCAACTTTTCGGCCAAGACCGCCGAAGCCGTCGCGGCACGCCATTTCGCCGGACAGCCCGCCTCGCAGCGCGGTTTCGTGCGCGCAGCGCCCGCGCCTTACCGAGCCTTCGAGAAGACGGTCACGAAACACACGCACCAGACCCACTGCATCATCGGCAGCCGGGCATTCGGCATCTCGGAGGAGCGGCGGCTGCCGCTGGCGCTTCTGACGAACATCCTCGGAGGGCCGTGCGCCAACTCGCTGCTGAACGTCGTAGTGCGCGAGAAGAACGGACTTTCGTACAACATCGAGGCCAGCTACACGCCCTACGGAGACACGGGCGTCGTGGCCATCTATTTCAGTTCGGACCACAGCAATGCGGAGCAGTGCGTCGGGCTGATCGAAGAGCAGCTGCACAAGCTGCGCACCGTGCCGCTGACGGCGCGCCAGCTGTCGATGGCCAAGAAACAGTTCATCGCCCAGCTGGCCATATCGAGCGAAAGCAACGAAAGCTACATGCTCGGGGCGGGCAAGAGCCTGCTGACCCACGACGGCATCGACACCATGGAGCAGGTCTACGCCAAGGTCCGCGCCCTGACGGCCCGGCAGCTCACGGAGGTGGCCGAGGAGATTTTTTCGAATATGTCACGACTTATCTACAAATAAGATGAAAAAAGAAGTTTTATTCCTGTTGCTCGACGATTTCGCCGATTGGGAAGGCGCGTTTCTCGCCACGGGACTCAACACCGGCCTGACCATGGCGGGCGGCGGAACGCCCTACGTGTCACGTACGCTGACACCCACGAAAAAGCAGGTGCGCTCGATCGGCGGGCTGGTCGTCACGGTCGACTACACGGCTGCGACCATGCCCGAAGATTATGCGGCCCTGATCCTCGTGGGAGGCATGCAATGGCAGTCGGAGGAGGCCCGGCGGGTCGTTCCGGTCGTCGAGGCGGCACTTGCGCGCGGCATACTCGTCGGTGCGATCTGCAACGCCGCGTCGTTCCTCGCGGCCCACGGATTCCTGAACGACGTGCGCCACACGGGGAACACCCTCGAAATGCTCAAGGCGTGGGGCGGCGGCCGCTACACGGCAGAAGCCCTCTACGAGGAGCGGCAGGCCGTGCGCGACGGCAACATCGTAACGGCCAACGGCACGGGCTGCCTCGAATTCACGCGCGAATGCCTGCTGTGGCTGCATGCCGATACAGACGAGGTGATCGAGGCTTCGTACCAGTTCAACAAACACGGAATGTACCGGGAATAATGGACCCGCTCGAACGATACATCCACGATTTCTCGGAACCCGAAGAGGCGCTGCTGCACGAACTCGACCGCGAAACCAACCTGCGTGCCGTGGCCCCGCGAATGATCTCGGGGCACATTCAGGGCCGTCTGCTGGAGATGCTCGTGCGGATGCTGCGGCCCCGGCGGGCGCTCGAAATCGGAACCTTCACGGGTTACTCGGCGCTCTCGATGGCCGCAGGGCTGGAGGAGGGGGCCGAACTGCACACCGTGGAGGTGGACGACGAGCAGGAGGAGTTCATCCGTTCGTACTTCGCCCGCAGCCCCCACGGCCGCAAGATTACGCTCCACATCGGCTCGGCACTCGACATCGTCCCGAAACTGGGCGGGGAGTTCGACCTCGCGTTCATCGACGGCGACAAACGCGAATACCCAGATTACCGGATGCTGATGGGCGACGACGGCGGACGCCCGCTGGTGCACGGCGGCTCGGTGCTCATCGCCGACAACATCCTCTGGTCGGGGAAAGTCGTGCAACCCATTGCGCACAACGACCGCCACACGCAGGCGCTCGTGGAATTCAACCGCATGGTCGCCGAAGACCCGCGCGCGGAGAACGTCATCCTCCCGCTGCGCGACGGACTGAACCTAATTCGCATCCGATAACATGGAAATCAAGGAATTGCAGGAGCGCGTAGACGCCTGGATCCGGGAATACGGCGTACGCTACTTCTCGGAACTGACCAACATGGCCTGCCTGACCGAAGAGGTGGGGGAGTTGGCCCGCGTGATGGCCCGCCGCTACGGCGACCAGTCGTTCAAGAAGGGCGAAAAGGAAAACCTCGCCGACGAGATGGCCGACGTGCTGTGGGTGCTGGTATGCCTGGCCAACCAGACGGGCGTGGACCTCACGGCGGCCGTCGAGGCCAATTTCGCCAAAAAGACCGCCCGCGACAAGGACCGTCACCACGACAACCCCAAGCTGTAAAACGCCGCCCGCGGCAAGGCTCCGGCCCGAACCCGTAAAAATGCCCCGTACGACGGCCAAAGCCGCCGCACGGGACATCGCCCGCTTATGGTATCAGTGGGTTATTTATACAGTCTCGGTTCGGTCAGCTTCAGCGGCACGGCGCGTGCGACCACCTGCCGTTCGGGTTCGGCCAGAGACGCATAATCGGCGCCGAACTGCCGCTGCGACACGTCGTTGCGGATCGATCCGAACGACTGGGCGATCAGCCGCTGCACCTCCAGATACCTGCCGAACGAGGCGCCGGGAGCCGTATCCAGCAACACGATGCCTTCGCTGACCGGGCAATTCATCACGCCGCCACCGGGCAGATCGAACTCCTTGACCTGTTTTTCGGACATCGCGGGATCATCGTCCGCATTCAGGATAAAAGCACGGATCAACGCGGGAAGCTCCTCCGGCGAGACACTTTTCTCGCGGAAAGCCTGCCCCGCCATAACGGCGCCCGAACCGTCGATGTGCACCAGAAACAGGTTCCGTTCCTCGATCTTATAAGTCCCTTCGAATCCGCCCACGCGGGGCACGATCACCTTCACCTTGCCGTCGGCAGGAATACGCGAAAGATCGGGCGGCAGCATCCGATCTACGCCGGGATCGGACGCATCCGTACGGAACTGCAGACGGAGGGCATTCGCGCGGCGGGACGCCTCCATCGCATCGGCCAGATCATCCACAGGAGTATCCTTATCGGCCTGAATGACCACCACCATCTTCGCCCGGTCCGCCTCGGAGAGTTTTTCGCGTTCGGCGGCGATAAACCGCTCCAGTTCCCCGGCCGTCACGGGGCGGCCGTTGAAGGTGATCTTTCCGCCGGAACCGATATGGATCGTCGAAACGTGACGGTCCGCGGAGCCGGACGACACCGGGGCTTCGGCGGGTCTGACGGTAAAGCTGCAAAGCAGCAGCATCAAGGCCACTACGGGGAGGGCCGCGCCGAGCCGCAGCACGGCGAAACGGCGCTTTTTAAATTGGGTCATCATGGCAAATCGTTTTTTGGTGAGTGAATGATTCAACCCGCAGGCTATATCCGGATTATAGCCGAAGAGCTGGTGAAAAATAACGGTACGGTATTCGGTGAGATCGTACCCGGCGTCGAGCACGTCGCGGTCGGCCTCCCATTCGTGCACCTCCCGCAGCCACCGCCCGGCAATCCAGACGAACGGATTGAACCAGAAGAGACTGCGGACCAGCTCGACGGCGATGCGCTCCGCCGAATGGCGGTGACGGACATGGCTCGCCTCGTGGCAGAGAACGATCATGCGCCGGCGGCCTTCGTATCCTCCGCCCAGAAAAACCGTGCGCAGGAACGAAAAGGGAGTGGCGATCTGCGGATGTTCGGCAAGGGTATAAGCCCCGCAGTCGGTCAGATGCGACCGTCGCCGCAAACGGCGAATCCCGACCATGCGGACCGCAAGAAACCCCAGCGACAGAAACACCGCCGTCAGATAGCCGCCAACAGCCACTGTCCGCGATATGCGCCGCCAGCCGGATGTCACGGCCGGACCGGCAGCGGGGACCTCCCCGGTCGCCTGCACGAGGTTTTCGGCCGGGGGCGCGCCGATCAGCGGCAGCGGATAGACCACCGTCCGGGCAGGGTAGAGCGGAATGTCGAGCGCCGGAATGACCGCCGAGAGAAATACGGCAGCGACCAGATAACGGCGGCAGGCCCTGAATGAAACCTTGCGGACCAGCAGCAGGCGGTAGAACGCCAGGAGCAGTCCGCTGCAAAAGAGCACTTCGAGAAGGTAAAGCAGCGGGGATTTCATGACCGGGATTATTTGCGTTCGCGCAGCATTTCGAGGATGGCATCGGTCTCCTCGACCGAAATCGCCTTGTTCTCCGAGAAAAACGATACCAGGCGGCTCACGGAACCTCCGAAAAAATTATTCAGCACCGTATCCATATAACGGCGCGCATAGGCGTCCTTCGAAATCAGGGGGTAATATTCATGGGTCTTGCCATAGGCCTTGTGGCCGACGAATCCCTTCTTTTCCAGAATACGGACAATCGTCGACACGGTGTTGTAGGCGGGTTTCGGCTCCTCCATTTCATCGAGGATGCCGTGTACGACCGCAGCCCCCCGGGTCCACAATACCTGCATGATTTCCAGTTCGGCCCGGGTCAGCTCCTGCGGGCGGTTCTTCACGATCTCTACCATAACTATAAATTTAGTTTATCCGCACACAAACATACAACTAATATTTTAATTATACAACTAAATAATTAGTTATTTTTGATAAAAAACGAAAATCGCCTCCGCAGGAGTATGGAAGCGGGGTATCAGCCGATCCGGATTGCCGGGCGTTGCACGAGGCCAAGACCAATGTCCCCATTCGTCCCGCCGCGGAGGCGGACCGTTTCGAGGCCGCACGAACGACCCGAAACAAAAAATACCTCCGAACGTGACCGTTCGGAGGTATCGGCGGGGCGGACGGAACCGCCCCGAAAGCAGGGGACTACTCCAGCTTGAGGTCGCGCTTGATGCCTCGATCTTGGCGTCGAGTTCGGCCAGCGTCTTGTCGAAGCCGGCGACCGAGGCCAGCGGCGCCTTCACGCCGAAGTAGAACTTGATTTTAGGCTCCGTGCCCGAGGGACGCACCGAAACGGTCGTGCCGTCGGCCGTGAACCATTGCAGCACGTTGCTCCGGTCCTGCTCGATAGGGGTCTTGGCACCCGTCTCGACATTGAGGGTTTCCAGCGTCTGGAAATCGTTGATCTTCACCACCGGAGAACCGAGGATCGCCTTGGGCGGATCGGCGCGGAAATCGACCATCATCTTCTGGATCTGGTCGGCGCCCTCCTTGCCCTTGCGGACCACCGAAACGAGGCCCTCGCGGTAGAAACCGTATTTCACGTAGAGTTCCTGCAACCACTCGTAGAGCGTCAGGCCCATCGTGTCCATCGCCCATGCGGCGGCCTCGGCGGCCAGCGAGCAGGCCGAAACGGCATCCTTGTCACGCACGTAGTCGCCCGCCAGGTAACCGAACGACTCTTCGCCGCCACCGATGTACTTGGCCTTGCCCTCGTTCTCGCGGATGATCTTGGCGATATACTTGAAGCCTGTGAGGCAGTCGTAGCACTTCACCTTGAAATGCTCGGCCACGGCGTTGGCCATCTGCGAGGTGACGATGGTCTTCACGACATACTGGTTGCCGTCCAGCTCGCCGCGCTCGGCCCAGCGGGTCAGCTGGTAGCTCATCAGCAGCACGAGGGTCTGATTGCCGTTCAGCAGCACGTATTCGCCCTTCTTGTTGCGCAGCGCCACGCCGATGCGGTCCGAATCGGGGTCGGTGGCCAGCACCAGGTCGGCGCCCTCCTTCGCGGCCAGATCGATGGCCATCGCCATCGTCTTGCGCTCCTCGGGGTTGGGGGACTCGACGGTGGGGAAGTTGCCGTCGATGACGGCCTGCTCCTTCACCATGATCACGTTCGTGAAGCCGAATTTCTTCAGCGACGCCGGAACCAGCCGCACGCCCGCACCGTGCATCGGCGAATAGACGATCTTCATGTCGTGGTGCTTCTTCACGCTTTCGGGCGAGAGCGAGAGTTCGTGCACCTTATTCAAATAGATCTCGTCGAATTTCTCGTCGAGGATGGTGATGTTTTCGGGATTCTTGCCCGTCTCGATCATATTCACGTCGGTGATCTTCGCAACCTCGGCGATGATGTTCCTGTCGTGGGGTGCGGTGACCTGCGAACCGTCGGTCCAGTAGGCCTTGTAACCGTTGTACTCCTTGGGGTTGTGCGAGGCCGTGACGACCACGCCCGAATGGCACTTCAGCTCGCGGATGGCGAAGCTCAACTCCGGTGTCGGCCGGAGGGCGTCGAACAAGAAAACGGTGAAGCCGTTCGAGGCGAAATATCGGCCACACGCTCGGCGAACATGCGCGAATTGTTGCGGCTGTCGTGGGCCACGGCCACACGTACCCGCTCGCCCGCGAAGTTCTTCTTCAGGTAGTTCGAAAGGCCCTGCGTGGCGGCGCCCACCGTATAGACGTTCATGCGGTTGGAACCCACGCCCATGATGCCGCGCAAGCCGCCCGTACCGAATTCGAGGTCTTTGTAAAAGCTCTCGACAAGCTCCTTCATATCGTTGTCCATCAGGTATTTGACCTGCTTTTTCGTCGCTTCGTCATAGTGGCCGTCGAGCCAGGTCTGAGCTTTTCGGAGAACCAGTTGTTCCAATTCGTTTGCCATAATTCTATTGGTTTTATTTATAGTTTACATTTCGGGAGTCCCAAAAATTTTATATGCAAATATACGAAATAAAATTCGATAATTCACTATCAGGAAGTTAAAATTGAGACCTCGGAAACCGTTGTTTTTCTATATACAAAAAAAGGAGAACTGCAACATAAAATCGAAAATCTTTTTGCAAAATTATTCACAACTTTGTCACATCAAAAATAGTGCAACCCTCTGTCATGTTAAACAACACACGGACATATAGCGATATGTGGCAACACTGCTTGGACCAGATCAAGGCCCGGACCTCCGCCGAGGAGTTCGAAAAGTGGTTTCAGCCCATCGTCCCGCTCGAATTCGACGGCACGACGCTTCGCCTGAGGGTTCCCAATGAAAGTTACGTCCGCCAGATCGAGAAGAACTATATCCCGTTCCTCAAGCCGATCATCTCGCAGCTCTACGGGCAGCAGACGAGGCTGCACTACGCCGTGCCCCGCGCGACGGCTCCGGCGGTCCCCGTGTCGGCCGATGCCGACACGACGGCCATCTCGCGCTTCAACACGCAGACCAACACAGCAAATATAAAGAATCCTTTCGTAATTCCGGGACTCAAGAAGATAATTATCGACCCGCAGCTGAATCCGAACCTCACGTTCGCGACTTTCATCGAGGGCGAATGCAACCGGCTGGCCCGCTCGGCGGGCATGTCCGTGGCGGTGAACCCGGGCAACAACCCCTTCAATCCCCTCTATATATATGGAGATTCGGGGCTGGGAAAGACCCACATCGTGCAGTCGATCGGCCATGAGGTGCGCCAGCGTCATCCGGAATTGCAGGTGCTGTACGTCTCGATGAACAAGTTCCAGGCACAGTTCCAGACGGCCTACAAGAACGGCGAGATTCCCGACTTCATCCATTTCTACCAGATGATCGACGTGCTGATCATCGACGACATCCAGGAACTGACGGGAAAGACGGGTACGCAGAACGCCTTCTTCAACATCTTCAACCACCTGCAACTGGCGGGCAAACAGCTGATTCTCACGTCGGACAAGCCGCCCGTGGAACTGAAGGACATCGAGCAGCGACTGCTGACCCGTTTCAAATGGGGACTGTCGGCCCAGCTCAACACGCCGGACTACGACACGAAGCTCAAGATCATCCGCGCCAAGGCGCAGAAACTCGGGGCGCAGATCACGGACGACGTGGTGGCGTACCTCGCGGACAACATCTCGGCCAACGTGCGGGAAATCGAAGGCGCATTGTCGTCGCTGGTGGCCAACGCCTCGTTCCTCGGACGCAAGATCACCACGTCGCTGGCCAAGGAGATTCTGAAGGTTTACGTAAAACTCTACCAGAAGGAGGTGACCATCGACCACATCATCGAGGTCGTGTGCGAATACCTCAATCTGGACTTCGCACGCTTCAACTCCACGGAGCGCACGCGCGAAATCGCCCAGGCCCGGCAGATCGCCATGTACCTGGCCAAGCAGCACACCAAGGCGCCGCTCACCACGATCGGGTCGGCCATCGGAGGCCGCAACCACGCCACGGTGCTCCACTCGTGCAAGGCCGTGACGAACCTCATCGAGACCGACAAGGCGTTCCGCCGCCAGGTCGAGGAGATCGAAAAAAAGGTGCTCGCCCAATAATCCGGCAGGAGACCGGGGCGGGGCGACAAGGCGCTTGCACAGTAGCCCGGCAAGACGAAAAGAAAGGGCAGGTGCAGGGGCAGGGCCGAGGGCGGAATCGTCTCCGAAAAATGACAATCAACGCCCGAACCGGGTGCACATACCGTAACCACAAACAGAGGACCGTGACAGACAATGTCACGGTTTTTTCGTATATTTGCAAAAAACAGTATGAAATCATTCGTCATTCTTTTGATTGCTTCATTTTCAGGAATCGCAAACTGCCATGCAATTATTCCGGATACCGTATATATCAGGAAGCCGGAAAGCATGGGGCTGATATATAGAAATTTAGAAGTCATCACAAACGACGGCTATAAAATCGAAACCTGGTTTTTCCCTGCACAAAACCCGCCGTCCGAAAGCGAGCTGCGGAATCCGAACGAAAACCGCCGAACCTACGAAGCGCCGGGTGAGGCAAAGCGCCCGACCATCATCATATGCAATGGCGATGCAGGCAATATGTCCTACTTCCAACTTTATCTGGCGAAGAATTGGACCTCCCGGGGGTTCAATGTCGTCACTTTCGACTGGCGCGGATTCGGCAAAAGCTCACCCTTTGCAATGGATCGCAACTACCTGTGTTATACGGAAATGCTGGAAGATTACCGGGCTGTCATACGGAAGACCTCCGAACAGGAGGAAGTTCTGGACGGAGCGACGGCCATCGTCGGCTGGTCGACAGGCGCCTATCTGTCCATGATTACGGCACACACCGACAATCTGGTGAATGCTTTCATCGGCCGTTCCCTTCCGACGGATTTCGACGATTTCATCCCTTTGGTCATGCAGTACAAAAACAAGACCCGCAATGAATTGCTGGTTCCGGATGATTTTCCGACCGAACTGATGCCCGTACATATCGCTCCGGAATTCGAAAAACCTCTGTTCCTGATCGTAGGCGAGAACGATTTCCGTACTCCCGTCTGGATGAGCAGGAAAATAATCGAATCGCTGCCCGAAACGACACCCAAAGAGTTGATGATTGTCGAGAATGCCGCTCACGGCGGAAAGGAAGACCCGATGCTGATTGCATTCGATGACTTCATAAACAGAACATCCGACTTTCTCATGGCTAATTTACGACCTCTGCACGGCGAACGGCCGTCTGCTACCGAATAATCATGGACCAGCCCAAACTCGAACGCCTGCTGCGGCTGATGAAGCTGCTGACGGCCAACACCACCTACAACGTCGACCAGCTGGCCGAACGGCTCCAGATGTCGCGCCGCACGGTCTACCGCTATATCGACACCTTCCGCGATGCGGGGTTCGTCATCAAGAAATCGGGCGACTGCATCCGTCTCGACAAGGAGTCGCCGCATTTCCGCGACATCTCGCAGCTGGTGCACTTCACCGAAGAGGAGGCCGTGATCCTGAAAAGCGCCATCGAAAACATCGACGACACCAACCTGCTGAAACAAAATCTCAAACGCAAACTCTACTCGGTCTACGACAACAAGACGCTGGCCGACACCGTCGTGCGGGGCAAGAACGCCCCGAACATCCGGCGGCTGATCGAAGCCATCGAGGAGCAGCGGCAGGCGGTGCTGCACGGTTACCAGTCGGCGCACGGCGGCGAGGTCCGCGACCGCCGGGTGGAGCCTTTCGCTTTCACGACCAACTATGTGCAGGTGTGGTGCTACGACCTCGAAAGCCACTCGAACAAGCTCTTCAAAACGTCGCGCATCGGCTCCGTGGAGCTCTCCGACGCGGCGTGGGAGCACAAAGAAGCCCACAGCGAGGGATTCATCGATGCCTTCCGCATGCACGGCGGAACGCGCCGCCGCGTACGTCTGGAACTGGGCATGCTGGCCTACAACCTGCTGTGCGAGGAATACCCGCTGGCCGAACGCGACCTGAAACCGCTGGGACGGGGACGCTGGTCGCTCGACACGGAGGTGGCCGGAATGGCCGGGGTGGGACGCTTCGTCGTGGGACTGCTGGACGACATCCGCATCGTCGATTCCCCCGAACTGACGGGCTATATCCGCGAATATATTGCGGCGAACGCCCCGAAAATGTAAATTTTTCACTATATTACCGCAAACATTAAAAGCAAACGATATGAAACGAAATCACCTTCTGACAGCCACCGTACTGTGCCTGGCACTCGCCGCCGCATCCTGCTGCCGGCAAGCCCCGGCCACGCAGGAAAAAACTCCCGCCGAACCCGTCTCGCTGAAAGATCACGGAGCCGAACCTACGGTGCTGAACATCGAAAGCCACACGCTCGCGAACGAGAATTTCCGGACCGCATTGTGGACCGGCGACAACTTGCAGGTGACACTGATGGCGATTCCCGTCGGCGGCGACGTGGGGCTGGAGCAACACCACGGCATCGACCAGTTCCTGCGCGTGGAGGAGGGCACGGCGCGCGTGATGATGGGCGACAGCGGGGACAACCTCGACTTCGTGCGCGAGGTCTCGGACGACTACGCGATCCTGGTTCCGGCCGGAAAGTGGCACAACATCGTCAACACGGGCGACAAACCGCTGAAAATCTATTCGATTTACGCTCCGGCGGAACATCCCCACGGCACGGTCCACAAGACCCGGCAAGAGGCCATGGAGGCCGAACACCACCATTAGCCGAACAACCCGCCGTCGACCGACGGCGGGTATGTTTTTTCACTATTTTAATGTAGTGTCACAACCTGTCACTCGCAAGCCGTTCCTTTGTAGCGTGAACCAAAAACAACAAGACAATGGGAACAGCTTACAAGATCAGGTGCAAGCACTGCGGAGCGCAGTTCGAGCACTCCATGCAGCCGGGCTACGGCCTGCTGCCGATGTGCGTCGGGTGCGGCGAATACGTCGAGACCGAAACGGCCATCCGGTGTCCGGCCTGCCGGCGGCGGCTCAACACCACGCAGGAGGAGTTCAACGAACAGGTCGAGGTGACCTACCTCTGGGATTGAGACCGCAAAAAAGTCGCCCGGGAAGCACGGAAATCGCCGGAAAATTCATACCTTTGAGAAAATAATCTCTTTTTCGGAAAACGCTATGACACAGCTGCAGGCGGGGGAGATGGCCCCCGATTTCAAGTCCACGACCCAAGACGGTGAGCCTCTGACGCTCGCCGACCTCCGCGGACAGCGCACGATACTCTATTTCTATCCCAAGGACAACACCTCGGGCTGCACGCTGGAGGCCAAAAGCCTGCGCGACGGCAAAGCCGAACTGACCCGGATGGGATTCCGCATCGTCGGCGTAAGCCCCGACAGCGAAAAGTCGCACCGGAATTTCTGCGACAAACACGAACTGAACTTCACGCTGCTGGCGGACACCGACCATTCGGTCTGCGAGGCTTACGGCGTGTGGGCCGAGAAGTCGATGTACGGACGCAAATACATGGGCGTCCTGCGCACGACGTTCGTGATCGACGCCGAAGGACGCATCGAAAAGATTTTCAACAAGGTGGACACCAAGAACCATTACCAGCAAATCATTGATTCCTACAAACAGTAAAAAAACAAAAACGCAATATGGCAGAAAAAGTACAGGTAAACGCAGACAAGCTCAAGGTGCTGGACGCGGTGATGCAGAAAATAGAAAAGGACTTCGGCAAAGGCTCGATCATGCGCATGAACAGCACCGAAGTGAACGACATCCCGGTTATCCCGACGGGTTCGATCACGCTCGACATGGCGCTCGGCGTAGGGGGCTATCCCAAGGGCCGCGTCGTGGAGATCTACGGTCCCGAGTCGTCGGGTAAGACCACGCTGGCGATCCACGCCATCGCCGAGGCGCAGAAGGCCGGCGGCATCGCGGCATTCATCGACGCCGAACACGCCTTCGACAGCTTCTACGCACAGAAACTGGGCGTGGATGTCGACAACCTGCTCATTTCGCAGCCCGACAACGGCGAGCAGGCGCTCGAAATCGCCGACTCGCTGATCCGTTCGAGCGCCATCGACATCATCGTCATCGACTCCGTGGCGGCGCTGACGCCCAAGGCCGAGATCGAGGGCGAGATGGGCGACTCGAAGATGGGCCTCCAGGCCCGGCTGATGTCGCAGGCCCTGCGAAAACTCACGTCGAGCATTTCGAAGACCAAGACCGTCTGCATCTTCATCAACCAGCTGCGCGACAAGATCGGCGTGGTGTACGGCAACCCCGAGACCACGACGGGCGGCAACGCGCTGAAATTCTATGCCTCGGTGCGCATCGACATCCGCCGCGTCTCGGTCATCAAGGACGGCGACGAACAACTGGGAACCCGCACCAAGGTCAAGGTCGTGAAGAACAAGGTGGCGCCCCCGTTCAAACGCGCGGAGTTCGACATCATGTTCGGCGAGGGCATCTCGAAGATCGGCGAGATCGTCGATCTGGGCGTCGATTACGGCGTGGTCAAAAAGGCCGGGTCGTGGTTCTCCTACGGCGACAAAAAGATCGGCCAGGGACGCGACGCGGTCAAGGAGCTGCTGAAAAACGACGAGGAGCTGCGCAACGAGATCGAGGCCAAGGTCCGCGAGGCCATGAAGACCACCAAAAAGGAATAGTCTATGGGATATACTGCCGAGGATGAAGACCTTATAAAGGAGAAATGGGACGACCTGCTCCTCTCGTGCACCAAGATCTGTAAGAACGACGAGGACTGGAATTTCATCAAACGGGCATTTTTCCTGGCCAAGGAGGCACACGAGGGGGTAAGGCGCCGCTCCGGCGAGCCGTACCTCCTGCATCCTATTGCAGTAGCCAAGATCGTCATCGAGGAGATCGGGCTGGGTGTGAAATCGGTCGTCGCGGCGCTGCTGCACGATGTCGTGGAGGACACGGAATACACCGTGGAGGACATGGAACGCATTTTCGGGCCGAAAATCGCCTCGATGGTCGACGGACTGACGAAGATGTCGGGCGTGTTCAACGCCGACACCTCCGAGCAGGCCGAATATTTTCGCAAAGTGCTCCTCACGCTTTCGGACGATGTGCGGGTAATTCTGATAAAGATCGCCGACCGCCTGCACAACATGCGCACGCTGGGCGCGATGCCGATGAACAAGCAGATCAAGATCACGGGCGAGACGATCTACCTCTTCGCGCCGCTGGCCTACCGGCTGGGACTCTACTCGATCAAGAGCGAACTGGAGGACCTCTGCATGAAGTACCGCTTCCCGCAGCAATATGCCGAAATCACGCAGAAATTGCAGGAGAGCGAAGCTTCGCGCCGGGAGTTCATCGACAAGTTCAACGCCCCGATCATCGCCTCGCTCAACCGCGACAACATCAACTACGAAATTTCGGGACGCGTGAAAAGCGTCTACTCGATCTGGAGCAAGATGCAGCGCAAGCAGATCCCCTTCGAGGAGATTTACGACCTGTTCGCCATCCGCATCGTCTTCAAGCCGCTGCCGTTCCCCTCGGAAAAAACCCAGTGCTGGCAGATTTACTCCACGATCACCGACATCTACACCCCCAAGCCCGACCGGCTACGGGACTGGATTTCGATGCCCAAGGCCAACGGCTACGAGGCGCTGCATTCGACCGTGATGGGCCCCGACGGCGTATGGGTCGAGGTGCAGATCCGCACCCAGCGGATGGAGGATATCGCCGAAAGGGGATTCGCCGCCCACTGGAAATACAAGCACGCCACGATTTCGCAGGACGAAGACGAGTTCGACAAATGGCTGAAGCAGATCCGCGCGGCGCTGAACAGCCCGACGGAAAACGCAGTCGACTTCTTGGACAACTTCAAGTTATCGCTGTATACTTCTGAAATAGTAGTATTTACACCAAAAGGCGAAGCCCGGAAAATGCCGTTCGGCGCAACGGCGCTCGATTTCGCATACGACATCCACTCGAAAATCGGCAACAGCGCGATCAGCGCCAAGATCAACCACAAACTCGAACCGATCACCACGCAGATCAACAGCGGCGACCAGATCGAGATCATCACGGCCGACAATGCCCGCCCCAAGCCCGAATGGCTAGAAATAGCGACCACGGCCAAAGCCAAGCAGTCGATCAAAGAGCTTCCTGAAGCGCGAGCGGCAGAACAACATCGAGCGGGGAATGCAGATGCTCGACGAGAAGATGAAGTCGCTGAATATCAAGCTCAGCGGCCGTGTCCTGCGCAAGATCGTCCCGATATACGAAAGCAACAACAAGGAGGAGCTATACAGCAAGATCGGAGCCGGCATCATCGACCTGAAGGACCTCGACAAAGTCCTGAAAGTAAACTCCAAAAGCAAGATACTCAAGTTCTGGACCCTTTTCATCAACAAAAAGGAAGACGAGGAGGGCGACGACCCGGCGGCTATCAACGACGCGGGCGAAACGGCGCCGAATGCAGCGCACCCGGCCAAAGAACAGCCGGAAGCACCCCAGTTCGAGATAGCAGAGTGCTGCAAACCGATTCCGGGCGACAAGGTCGTGGGTTACCGCGATCCGGGAACCGGCAACATTATCGTCCACAAAGCCACGTGCGACGAGCTGAACCGTCTTGCGACCCAGTTCGGCCGCAATATTGTCAAGGAGGAGATCAAATGGTCGCAGCACAAGGCGATGTCGTATCTGGTCACCATCGAGCTGCGCGGCATCGACCGCATGGGAATCCTGCTGGATCTGGCGAAGGTCGTGAGCGCCGATTTCAGCATCAACATCCGCGAAGTCGGCATCCACAGCCACGACGGCATCTTCGAAGGCAGCATCAGTCTGTATGTCAAGGACGCCGAGGGCCTGCAGGACGTGATGACGAGACTGCGCAAGATAAAAGGTATCGAGAGTGTCAAACGAACTTTAAGCTGAGATATGGAAGACTATTCAACCGTAATATGGGTCGTGGCGATTTTCGCAGCCATGCTGTTCAACGCGACCTCGCAGGCACGCAAAAAGGCGAAAAAGCAGGCTCACGAGACCGAAAAGCACACTCAGCACGAAGCTTGGCCCTCATGGGACACGCAATCTGCGGATGAAATGCGGCACCCGGACAGTCAGGAAAGCGTATCCGGAGCGGAAACCGACCGACTGCGTCCCGCAATGCAACAGGCGGCACCGACGCCCGGATTCGGTGAAGTCGCCCGCAAAACGGCCGATTTCAAAAGTTCCGGGCGGCACGCCGGACGCAAAAACACCTCGGACGGACAGTCTCCCCGTGAGGAAATCCTGCACGAAGAGCACGCAGCAGGGGACAGACATACGACTGAGGAGGCCGTAACGGAAATTACAGAGGATTTCAACCTGCGCAAGGCCGTTATCTATTCGGAGATACTTAAACCCAAATTCAACGAGGAATAAGGCTTCGAAGAGCAGCCTGCCGAGAGACGAGAAACGGCGATTTCCGCAAAGCGGCAGCAGGCGGGCGCCGGAGGCCCCGAAAAACAACGGGAATTCCCGGCGGCACTATGCGCGGGGACGCCCAAAAAAGCGACAAAAAGCTCTGGCAGCACCATTTGCAAGAACATACCGAAAAAGCAATGGGAAACGCTCCGTCGGCACTTTTTCACGGAACGTACTGAAAAAAAGTCCGACGGCCTATTTTGTGGGGAAATACTATATAAGCAACGAGGAGCGACAAACACGGCAAATCATGCAGGAGGGCATACGACTTGCGGCGCAACCCGCGACAGCGGTCACTGTGTTAACAATGAAACTTTAAAAGATAAATATATGGCATCTATTTTTTCACGCATTATCGCAGGCGAAATACCTTCCTACAAGGTCGCCGAAGACGAAAACTATTACGCCTTTCTGGATATCAATCCGCTGACGAAAGGACACACGCTGGTCGTACCGAAAAAGGAAATAGACTATATTTTCGACCTCGACGATCAGACACTGGCAGGCATGATGCTGTTCGCCAAAAAAGTCGCAGGTAAAATCAAGCAGGAAATAGCGTGTTCCAGAGTCGCCGTGGTCGTTTTAGGGCTCGAAGTACCGCATGCGCACATCCATTTGATCCCGATTCAGAGCGAAAACGATGTCGATTTCCACCGCGAAAAACTCAAATTGACGCCGGAAGAGTTCCGGGAAATCGCCGATAAACTCTCGAAATAGAAGACTGTTTACAATTATATAATAAGCTGTATTTAAGCCGGATAGTGGGTTATTAACACTATCCGGCTCTTTTTTATTTAACATAATATATACGAAATCCGGAGAAGTTACTAAAACATCGGATAAGGGTTCGGAAATAGCTTGAAAATGCATTCATTTTTGCAGAATAGGGTAGCTTGTTTACAAATGTAAATAAATAGTAGTCGTATTATTCCCATATCTAATTACATTTGTAACGCATATTTGTTGTGTATAGCTGTTGATAGTTACAATTGTAACCAGCACCCAACATCCCTATAAACTCTTTCCTTGGGACAATCAGGAGGTTATTAAAGCATTAAACATTTCAAAAATCACACATTAATAATCAGCTATTTACACATATTACCTAAAAGCAATAATTCGGTTATGTAGCATTGAATTAGACAATCTCATGCTACATACGCGCAACG